>ERZ827490.228-NODE-228-length-95406-cov-27.598137_pt1 | contig 95406 bp, 93 predicted proteins | sample MGYA00519770_ERZ827490 | MGnify/ENA primary metagenome ERZ827490 (study PRJEB31778, sample SAMEA3449324) | human gut metagenome | biome: human gut; feature: human-associated habitat; material: faeces | place: United Kingdom | collected 2010/2012 ... | reverse complement strand
ATGCGTGACTGCTTGCAGGCAAAGCATTCTGTCCATGAGCTGAGTGAACGAACATGAGCAAGAAGGACGAAAGTCCGGAATGCGAATGGGCGTTGCGATTTCGAGAGTGCGGAGCACGGAGAAATCGTATATCATGTCATGGAGGAGAGAAGATGCGTGACTGCTTGCAGGCAAAGCATTCTGTCCATGAGCTGAGTGAACGAACATGAGGTTTTTATATTGTGAAGAAATGGAATAAAGAACGATTCGCGACGATATGGGAAAATCTGGAGAGCATGATCAAACTGCGAAGTCTGCGGGCAAGAATTTTCCTGCTGATTCTGGTGATCGGACTGGTCCCCTGTATTGTCATGCGGCACGGTATCGTAAGCAATTATGAGGATATGGCGGTGGAACAGCGGATCACGGTGGTGCAGAACCAGTTGATGATCCTGGCGAACCACCTGGTCAGCAACAATTATTTGAGCAGCCACGGCGTCAGAGAGGATACCGGCAATTCCCGAGAGGTCATCAATGCGGAGCTGGAGATGCTGTCCAATCTGTACGAAGGCCGTGTGATGATCATTAACAAAAACTTTAAGGTGGAAAAAGATACCTACGGCATCAGTGAGGGGAAGACAATCATTTCCGAGGAAGTCATTAAGTGCTTTCAGGGGGAAAATATCTCTCACTACGACCCGGAGCACGGTTACATAGAGATGACTACTCCCATCATGGATACCACAGCCAATACCACGGACGAGAACGGCAAAAAAAATCCCGATGCGATCCGAGGTGTCATGCTGACCAGTATTTCTAATGACAGTATTGTAAATGCCAGGGAAGTGTTGAACCGCAAGGCATATATCATGGAAGTGATCATGATCGTGGCAATCCTGGCGCTGGCAATTCTGCTGTCCAGAGTGCTGACGATGCCTTTCAACAGAGTTACCCAGGCGATCAATGCGGTGAGGGAAGGATTCAGTGATGAGACCATCTCTGTGCCTGATTATGTGGAGACGGTACATATCGTGGATGCTTTTAACCAACTGTTGAAGCGCATGAAAGCACTGGACGACTCGAGACAGGAATTTGTAGCTAATGTGTCCCACGAACTGAAGACTCCCATGACATCCATCAAAGTACTGGCGGATTCCCTGCTGGCACAGGACGACGCTCCTGCGGAGCTGTATCGTGAGTTCATGGAAGACATTACATCCGAAATCGATAGAGAGAATCAGATCATCACCGACCTGTTGGCACTGGTGAAGATGGATAAAAAGGTACAGGATCTGAACATTGTATCATTGAATATCAATGATCTGACAGAATTGATCCTGAAAAGACTGCGTCCTATCGCCCGGAAAAAAGATGTGGAAGTCGTATTTGAGAGCGTTCGCCCCGTAGTAGCGGAAGTTGATGAGGTCAAGATGACGCTGATCATGACGAATCTGGTAGAAAATGCCATCAAATACAACAAGGATCATGGCTGGGTAAAGGTGGTACTGGATGCGGATCACCAGTATTTTACTTTTGAAGTCAGCGATTCCGGAATCGGTATTCCGGAGGAATCCCTGGCACACATCTGCGAGCGTTTTTATCGTGTGGACAAGTCCCATTCCAGAGAGATCGGAGGAACCGGACTGGGGCTGGCGATCACGAAGAGTGCGGTGCTGATGCACAAAGGCTCCCTTACGGTGACCAGTACAGAAGGACAGGGATCCTGTTTCCTGGTGAAGATTCCGCTAATGTATATAGCGTCTTAGAAGGACTGTGAATTATGAAGAAAATAGTAAGTTATATGATGACAGGAATATTGCTGTTGTCGTTTTTGTTGACTGGATGTGGTTCGCCAGAACCCCAGACCGGGAAGAAAATGTCCATGTATTATATCAATACAGCGGAGACGAAGGTTGAGGTACATGAACAGTATCTGAACACGAAGACTTTGGACGAACAGTTGGATGAGACCATGAGGTATCTCTCGACGACTCCGGAAAAGCTGGAATATAAGGCACCTTTGGATATGGGATTCCGGGTCTTGGATTATGAAGTAGAAGATGGAAAACTACTGATCAACGTAGACAAGGCGTATTCGGAACTGTCTCCCACCACGGAGGTGCTGGTGCGTGCGGCCATCGTAAGAACGCTTACACAGCTGCCCAATGTGAAGTATGTGGGCATTACCGTAGAGGACAGCCAGTTGTACGATAATGCCGGGGAGATGGTAGGCTGGATGAATGCCGATCAGTTCATCAATAATGACGGTAACGAGATCAATACCTACGAACTGGTGAAGGTAAAGCTGTATTTTGCCAATGCGGCTGGGGATAAACTGATCGCTTCATACAGAGAAAAGCATTATTCCACCAATACACCTCTGGAGCGTTTTGTAGTGGAAGAGCTGATCGCCGGTCCCAGCGGACAGATCGAGGGATTATATCCGGTGATCAATCCGGAGACGAAGATCGTCAATATTCTGACTAAGGATGGAATCTGTTATGTAAATCTGGATTCCAATTTCCTCACGGTGATAAATAACGTATCCACGGAAGTGGCAGTTTACTCTATCGTGAATTCGCTGGTAGAACTTGACAATATCAATAAAGTACAGATTCTGGTCAATGGCGAAGTGCCGCCTACTTTCAGCAATTCCACGTTTGAAAGAAACCTGGATTATGTTACGACATTGGAACAGTAAATATTTACGGATATGGATTGCTTTGTGCTTTATCGCAGAGACAGTCCGTTCTGTGGTGCAGGCGCGTAAGACGTATGCAGAAAGGAATTTAATGAGACGACCACTTTTTACAGTGTGTTTGTGTCTCGTGACAATAATCGCAATAATGAGAATACTGGCAGGGGTGGGAACCGGTGAAGATACCGGCCTGCCGCCTGACGGAAGTCCGGTGAAGATCACGGGACGGATAGACACAAGAAGTTCTGAAGAAATTATTCTAAAATCAATTTCTATTATTCAAAACGATCAAGAATATTCCTATTCTGGAAAATTACAATGTGAACTGGAAAATATGAAAACGGCAATGATCACTGCAGGTGCTGTAACCGAAGAAGAGAAAACCCTTAAGATCGGGCAACAGATCGTTCTGGAAGGGACTTTTGCTTTGTTTTCGACCGCGACCAATCCGGGAGAATTTGATGCGCAGGCATACTATGCGGCCAAGGGTATTGGTGGCAGAGTACGGAAGGCACAGATTCTGGCCGCAGGGGAGAAGTACAGCTTTTTGCGGGAAAAACTGTATGGATTCCGGCAGGTGTTGCATGACAGGCTTGCAGAAGTTTTTCCTGCGAAAGAAGCCTCCGTTATGCAGACATTGCTGCTTGGGGAGAAGGAGGAACTGGACGCGGAGGTAAAGGCGCTGTATCAGAAAAACGGAATTGCCCATATCTTAAGTATTTCGGGATTACATATTACTCTGCTTGGAATGGGGGTATACCGGTTGCTTAAGAGACTGGGGTTACCTGTCAGGGCGGCAGCAGTGGGTGGTGCAATGCTGCTTTTTATATATGGTGTGATGGTGGGCATGAGTGTGTCTGCCAGCCGTGCCATCGGAATGTATCTGTTGCAGATGCTCGGGATATTTGTGGGCAGGACTTATGACATGCTGACAGGGCTGGGACTGATGGCACTATTGCTCGTCTTACAGGAACCGGAGCGACTTTTTGATGTGAGCTTTTTAATGTCCTTCGGAGCGGTGCTGGGGATCTGCATTCTGACGCCGGTGTTTTCCGGGGGTTGTTGGGAAAGGGATGCAGATGCGGAGTCAGAAGTCAAAGGGATATCGACATGGCTTCGTACCGTGGCAGATATTCTGGGTGATTCCGCCTATGAGAGAAACAAGTACCGGGAAGGCTGGCGCAAGGTGGCGTATGAAGAAATTCGCCGTATGGTGTCTGCGGTCAAAGGAGGCTTTGCTGCCAGTGTGGGAGTCATCTTGTTTACATTGCCCGTACAGTTATGGTTTTTCTATGAGATCCCAGTCTATTCGGTGCTGTTGAATCTGTTGGTGCTGCCATTTATGAGTGCGGTAGTGGCGGGAGGAATCCTATCGCTGATTCCGGGACTTGGTATTGTGGGGACGGTGGATTGTCTGATCCTGTGGTGGTATGAGTGGATCTGTGAAAGATTCGGAGAACTGCCGGGAGCGGTATGGTGTGTGGGGCAGCCTGAGAGATGGCAGATTGCATGTTATTATGCCGGGATATTTCTGCTGGTCTTCGGCAGAAAATATGTGGAAGCATGGAAGAAATGGGGAACGTATGGGGAGGAAAATGTTCCGGGAGACAGGCTGCATTCTGCGAGAACCCCATGGTGTCTTATAACGAGAGGAGCGGATGAAAGCATCAGGAATAGAAAAAGGGATTGTAAGGGAGAGATGATGCATAGGAACAGAGTCCCGCACCTGATCGCAGCTGTGATGATCCTAGGATTATTGATTGGTTTGCTCACAGGAAATTTTGATTGTGGGAGTCGCGTGACTTTCCTGGACGTGGGGCAGGGCGACGGCATCGTGGTGGAGACCGGGCAGGGAGCCTATCTGTTCGACTGTGGCAGCACCAGCCGGAAGAACATCGGGGAATATGTGCTGAAGCCTTATCTCAAGAGCCGTGGCATCTCATCTCTTCGCGGTGTATTTGTTTCCCACCCTGATGAAGACCATATGAATGGAGTATTGGAATTGATGGAGAATGGTGAGGAATGGGGGATTACTGCGGAGCAGTTGTTCCTACCAGCGATCCGAGAGTCGGAGCGCAGGGAAACCTTTGAGCAGCTGCTGGCTGCGGCGGAGGATGCCGGGATACCGGTAAGCTACATAAAATGCGGCGATGAGATCAGAGACAGTCAACTTAGGTTGTTGTGTCTGCACCCAGAGGAGAATACGACCCTTGCAGATGCCAACGCCTATTCGGAATGCTTTTATGTGGAGGTATTTGCGAAGAAGATGAAGCAGGAAGCAATAGACGACAGGAAAGCCAATGACGCAAGTGGGGCATCTGCCATTGGGAAGATCAGCATTCTTCTGACCGGGGATGTGGAAGGAGAAGGGGAACGGCAATTGACGCAGAAATTGCAGGCGTTGCAGGAATCGCAGTCGTTGCAGGAATCCCGGTCGCTGCAGGAATCCCGGTCGCTGCAAGAATCCCGGTCGCTACAGGAATCGCAGTCGCTACAGTTAACCAGGAGATTGCAGGAACAGCGCGGACAGAGGAAGTTCAGGGTAGATATACTGAAGGTAGCTCATCATGGCTCCGGCTATTCCACCGGCACCGAGTTCCTTACCACCGCCAGTCCTGCCACCGCGATCATATCTTGTGGTCGCAACAATTCCTATGGTCATCCTCATGCCGAGACGTTGCAGCGATTAGAGGACGCCCGGGTGCCCTGGTATGGCACCATGGACTACGGAGCCCTGACAGTGAATGTCGATTCTCATGGAAATCGCCTGCGTGGGTACCTGAGGCGGAAATAAGTGCTGCAGGAATTGCGAGGTCAGGGTTAAATAGAATGAAAAGTCAGGATAAGCCCCGGGGAAGCCGCAAAGCCGGGGCGCGACAGAAGAAAAAGTCAGGATAAGCCCCGGGGAAGCCGCAATGTCGGGGCACAATAAAAGAAAAAATAAGAATATGCCCGACGGTAGCTATAGGATCGGAGCAGAAGGAGGAAAAGTGAAGATTACAGACCAAAACATAGAAAGCAGAATAGAGGAAATTAATAAGGAACTGGAAAAAATAAGAAAAGTGGAGAAAAAGTTTCCCCAGGGAGAACTTCAATGCTTCAAAAATGAAAACCGCTATAAATGGAAAATAAAGGAGGAAAATGGACTACGCTATCTTCCTAAAACCGAAAGAAATCAGGCGGAAATGTTGGCATTGAAGAAATATTATGAATGTAGGAAAAAGGAATTGGAGAGCGAAGCTGCTGGATGGAAAGCTTATTTGAGAAAAACAGACAAGATTAAAGTAAGTTCAGAATATTTATTAAATCATCCGGAGTATGGAAGATTGCTGGCTAAGAATTTTAGACCACTAAACAGGGAACTAGAGCGGTGGCAGGAGGAACCATATGAAAAAAGTACAAAACATCAGGAAGACCTATTGGTACTGGGAACTCATGGGAAAATGCTACGGTCTAAATCAGAAGCAATTATTGACAGAATGCTGTTTCAAAATAAAATACCGTTTCATTATGAAGAAAAATTAGTTTTGGATGGAATTATTTTATATCCTGATTTTATGATACGACATCCAATCACAGGACAATATTTTTACTGGGAGCATTTTGGAATGATGGATAACCCGGATTATTGCAAACATGCCTGCGACAAAATAAGATTATATTGTCAACATGGTATCATTCCATCCGTAAACCTCATTCTTACATATGAAACAAAACAGTATCCCTTGAGTGCAGACAAAGTAGAAATGATTTTGCAGGAATATTTTGGTTGTAGCAGAGGCAATGCCGTGATAGGATAAAACATAGCAGCAATAGTAAGATAAGGGGGATATGCAAAATGAAGCACCTGATCATTGTAAAGTTTAAAGAAAATGTATGGGCCAGGGAAAGCGAGGCGAGTAGAGAGATGCTTGCGGATATCCGGGAGATCTTCGATCAGACGCAGCAGATCGAAGGCGTCCATACAGTGAACATTTATGAAAATGTGACGCCGAGACCGAACCGGCATGATCTGATGATCGAGATGGAGATGGATCCGGAGGCGCTGCCTGTATACGATGCTTCCGCAGCTCATCAGGAATGGAAGGCAAAATACGGGGACGATATTCAGTCCAAGACTATCTTTGATTATGAATAAAATTTGTAACCTTGCGAAGAGGAGTCAGTTATGGAAGAATTTGATATCAGAGAAGCTACGCCGAAAGATGCGGAGAAGATCATCGCATATTTAGCACAGGTAGGTGGAGAGACAGATTATCTGTCCTTTGGAAAAGAAGGGCTTCCTATTTCGACAGAAGAGGAAGAGAAATTTATACAGAATATAAATAAGGAGGAACATTCCGTTCTCTATGTGGTATGGAAAAATAGAGAGATCATCGGAGATGCCAGCCTAAGCGGATTCTCCAGAAGGATGAGCCACCGCGCCGAATTCGGAATCTCTGTGGTCAAGTCGGAATGGGGGCAGGGAATTGGTAGTGCGCTGTTACAGAAATGCATTATGTATGCTAAAGAACATGCGATAGAACTGATCAATCTGGAAGTCCGAAGCGATAATATACGCGCTATTCATGTCTATGAGAAATATGGCTTCCGGAAAATAGGGACCTCACCGGCGTATTATAAGATGGACGGAACATATTATGATTTCGATCTGATGGTATTAGACCTGAGAAGGGAAAGGCGGTAGTTATCGTTATCGCCGCGGCCATCATCGCAAAGACCATCGAAGGAGCGACGATAGCGGAGCAGAACTCAGCACGATCGTAGTACAGATGCATTAACACAGAAATATAAAGAAATACAAAGTGACCCAAAGAACCGCAAAGAAACACAAAGGAGCCATAACACCATGGAAATATTTGACATCGTAGATGAAAAAGGAATTCCCACAGGGGAGACCATAGAACGCACACAGGCGCATGAAAAAGGTGTCCGCCACAGAACCGCCCATATCTGGATCGTGAGGGAACAGGACGGAAAAGCCCAGCTGTTATTGCAGAAGCGTTCCGCTGAGAAAGACAGTTTTCCGGGGCGGTTCGATACCTCTTCTGCCGGGCATATTCAGGCGGGGGACGAGCCGGAAGAGTCCGCAATCCGGGAACTTCACGAAGAACTGGGAATCCGGGCAGCAAAGGAGGATCTTACATTCGCCGGATGTTTTGATATTCAATACGAAAAAGAATTCTATGGAAAAATGTTCCGGGACAATGAAGTGGCATTCGTCTACATGTACACCAAGCCTGTAGATGCTAAAAAGCTTACCCTGCAAAAAGAGGAAGTGGAGAGCGTGGAGTGGTTCGATATGGAGGAACTGGACACCGCATTGCAGCCGCCCAGAGACCAAAGGTTCTGCGTCCCTATGGAGGGCTTCCAGATTGCAAAACAATGGTGGGAGAGCAGAAGATAATTAAACTGTCTCTACAGGTCAGACTGGCAGACAGAATTGCAGCACATGCGAGAGATGATTTCGACGCCGGAGGTTTTGGTGTATTACGATGCCATACAGCAGGCAACGGAAGAATTCAGACAGGCAGAGTAAAAAAAGAGCTGCCCTCATAATGAGGACAACTCTTTTATTTTAATAAGATTTTCACCAGATGAAATTACTTCACAGTTACGGAAGTGATGTGAGGGTTCACACCTTCGTACCAGTACAGGAAGCCTTCCATATCAACAGTGTCACCGATCTTTAAGTTCTTTACAGCATTGTAAACATCGGTGGTGTTGTCGCACAGATAAGACTCAACGGTGAAGGTATAGGGCTGACCATTCAGAGAAACGTTGAAGTACAGGTCGTTACCGTCTTCACCGGAACCATCGTAGTTGTACAGGAAAGCAACATCATTGCCGTCAGCATCCTGACCAGCAGCTTCTACGGTCATGCCCTTGAAAGCTACGAACTGGTTCTGGTAGTTGATCAGATCATCGGTACCTAACAGATCGGTCACATCGGTAACGGGAGCAATGTAGCTGCCCTCTTCGATCTCGAAGGTAGCACCTTCAGCGATCTCTACTTCACCGGACCACTCGGTCTTATAACCGGTTACTTTGATCTTGGTACCGGGTACCAGCTTTGCATAATCCTCTTCGGAACATGCGGCATTATAAATGAAGTAAGCACCGTCCTGATCCTGGGTGTACAGGGTAGCCTTGTCTTCCCACCAGGACTGTTTAGCCTGAACATAAGCCTCGATCACAACTTCGGAATCGAGATCAGCAGCCATGTACTCTTCATAGGTCATAACACCCTCGGACTTCTCATCAGCAACAGCTTCAGCAGCCTCGGTAGAAGCTTCTGTAGCAGCTTCGGTAGTAGCAGCTTCGGTAGCAGCCTCAGTGGTGGCAGCAGCGGTAGATTCAGCAGCAACGTCTGCATTGCTGTTTCCACATGCAGCGAGAGACAGAACCAAAGCCATAGCCATGGTTAATGCAAGTGTCTTCTTTTTCATAATAATCCTCCATTCCTGCGCTTTGTGGCGCATATGGGTCTGTGCAGATACACAGACATCTCCTCAATTTATCCGGTGCGCTCAGACACCGAACAGTTCCATTATACCTGAAACACAAGATAAATCAAGGCTTTTTGCAAAAAGAACCCCATCCGCAGGAGAAATACCATCAGAAGTTATCTTACGAATGGGGCTGAAAAATTACTTTTTTCTGTTTTTTAAATATTCTCGCCCTACATACAGGAGAATCAGAATCCAGGTGACTGCAAGTGTGCTTAACAGGATCACGGAAGTCCGGGGCATGGCACCAAGTTCCTTTTTGCCGAAGGAGGCGTCACTTCCCTGGCCGAGACGGTACAGGCTCTCCACATCACTGTAAAGCTTTTGCATGTAGGCATCATCCACAGTTTCTTTTCTGCGGGTGGACTTCACTACGTTTTCAATCAACTGTCCGGAAGCATCACGTAAGGATGCGGAACCGTTAAATACCGGTGTGACAAAAGTATTGTCCACGTGATCCAAAAGTAGTTTGGAAGCTTCAATCTTCACTGCATAATGTGTACCGTTATCCGCACCGCATTCGGACAGATAATCCTGATATTCTGCGGAGTTTTGTGCCTTAGAGGTTACAGGTACATAGCCTTCTGTCTCGGCATAAGCGATCTGCACATCGTTGGTGAGCAGATACTGGGCAAACAGCCAGGATGCCAGTACTTCCTGAGAGTCCGATTTATTGAAGACGCAGACGGAAGGACCCTGAGAGATCATTTTGGGATGCTCCGGGTCAAACTGGGGAATCATCCGTACGGCGGTCTCAAACTGCACCAGAGAGTCTTCGCTGATATCCGACAGTGGGGCATCCGTACCCATCCAGGTGGCTCCGGCAGTAGAATCAATGGCGAAAATACATTGCCCGGCATTCAGGAAGTTCGCAGGATAACCGGAGATCTTGAAGGTGGAAAAGGCACCGCTCTTTACATGTCCGGCAATACCATACAAAAGATCCGTGGTGGTATCGTTGAAAAGTTCAATGCTGCCGTCGGCTGTGGAATATCCCGCGTTCTTTTGCTTTAACATCTGGATCATCATGTTATCGGTGGACTTATAGATAAACGGGATCAGTACATTCTGCCCATTGACCACATAGGTGCCGTCCGCATTCTGGGCGGTGGCAGCCTCGGAGACTTCCCAGATGAAGTCCCAGGTCAGTACATCCGGCAGAGTATATCCAAGATTTTCCACGTAGGTCTTATTCACGTAACAGGCCTCGGTGGAACGCATGTAGGGTACGGCATAGTAATGACCGTCGATGGAGCATTCATTCAGAAACTGGGGAATGACTTCTTCTCTGGCAGGACCGTCATAGGCAAGCTCCGTGCCGCCCAGACCGTATTTCTCATCGGCAAACAGGTCATCCAGAGGAACTACGGTATTCTGTCCGGTGAGGTAGGTGGCAATGTGATCCGGGTAGGTGATGCAGACATTGGGTGTCGTATTGGTGGAAATATTGGTAATGACATCGTTGTAAATTTTGCCGTAATCCGTGTATAGATTCAGGTTCACCGTGATATTGGGATACAGGGCTTCAAAATCCGCAATGGCTTTTTTATAGATTTCCGTCTGGGTCTTGTTGGTATCGTTTTTCGCCCAGAAGGTGATCTCATAGTTCCTGGAAGTATCGAATTCCTCCGGAACGGTGAATTCCGGCAGCCCCTTGGAACCATGGCAGCCGGTCAGAGACAGGGACAGCCCGCCCAGGGCACATAAGAGTGCCAGCTTTTTGCTAAATCGACTCATCCTTTGGTACCTCCTCTGGCAACGCCTGCCATGACTTTTTTACGGAATACGAGGAACAACACCACCAGAGGAACGGAGATCACGACCACCGCAGCCATCATGGCAGGGATGTTCTCTCTGCCGAAACCATTCTCACGGATCTCCTGGATACCGTTGGACACCAGATAGTAATCCGGATCATCGGTGATCAGTCTGGGCCACACATAGGAGTTCCAGCATTCAATAACCTTCAGGATCACGATGGTGATCAGTGTGGGCTTGCAGATGGGCACCATGACCTTGCGCAGATATCGCAGATCAGAAGTACCGTCCACCTTGGCGGCATAATACAGCTCGTCCGGAATCTGTGCGAAATTCTCTCGCAGCAGATAGATATAAAATACGCTGGTCACGGAAGGCAGGATCAGGCCGGTGAAGGTATTACGCAGATCCAGGTTCGTGATAGTGGTGAAATTCGTAATGACCACCAGCTCGTTCGGAATCATCATCAGGGATAAAAATAACGTAAAGATCAGATCTTTTCCGGCAAAGTTCAATCTTGCAAACGCGAAGGCCGCCAGAGTGATGACCACCAGCATAATGGCAGTGGTGACCACAGTGAAAAACAAAGTGTTCCACAGGTATCTTCCCAGAGAAACAGTGGTAAAAGCGTCCACGTAGTTCTGCAGAGTGGGAGACAGGGTGAAAAATTTCGGAATATATTCCGCATTATAGGAGCCGTAGCTTTTTACGGAGGTCAGTACCATCCAGTAAAAGGGGAACAGTACGATCAGCGCCCACAGACACAGAAAAAAGTAGATGACCCCATTGCGGATATTGCCGTGGATCCGGATGCGTTTCTCGATTCTTTCATAATCAGATGTAACATCAGACATCACAAAGACCTCCTTTCCTATACATAGTGGACATGCTTTTTGCTGACCAGCAGATTGATGCAGGTGATGGTCAGGACGATGGCAAACAGCAGGATCGCCGCAGCGGAAGCATAGGAAGGATATCCGCCGCTGTCGCCGTAGAGCATGTCGTAGACGTAGCCGACGATAGTATTCATCTCTGCGGCATTTAAGTTCGTGCCGAAGAGTGCCACGGCATCACTGTAGGCTTTGAATGCGCCGATAAAGCCGGTGATGATCAGGTAGAATACCATGGGGGAGATCATGGGCAGTGTGATCTTGGTGAACATCCGGAAACGGGAAGTGCCGTCCACTCTTGCCGCATTGTAGTACATGGGGTTCACACTGGCGAGAGCACTGGTCAGGATCAGGATCTTAAAGGGCATAACGATCCAGATGGTGTAAAAGCACAGCACGAACATTTTCGCCCAGTAGGGTCCGTCGATGAAATCCACGGAGCTGCCGCCGAAAAACTGGATCAGTAGATTGATCAGACCGTCGGAGTAAGGAGTCTTTTTGAAAAGAATCATGAAGACCAGACCGACCGCCAGAGTATTGGTCACATAGGGCAGGAAAAATATGGTCTGGAACAGATCCCGCAGCGGTTTGATGGAGCTTAAGGCGGCGGAGATCAAAAGCGCCAGTCCGGTGGAGACCGGAACGGTGATGATGACCAGAATAAAGGTATTTTTCAATGCCTGTAAAAAGTACGGATCGTGGAGCACATAGGAGTAATTGTACATGCCTATGCCGTAAAAGGTCTGGGATGCAGAATTGTAACCCTCTTCAAAGGAGTACACGAATACGTCGATAAGAGGATAGATCATAAAAGCACCCAGAAACAGGAATGCCGGCAATAGATAGAGCCAGGCTTTCATATTTTGTTTTTCCATAAGAAACCTCAATTCTTTCTGCAGCCCATGAATACCGCCGGACTGCAAAATCGGATAAAATATTAAAAACGGATGCGTTCTTCGGTGTCGGTGCAAAAGAGGAATACTTTTGCGGGCTTTAAGCCGAAATGCACTTTTCCGGTGGGAAGCGATTTCCCTTCGTCCGCATCAATGATGGAACGGATGGTAACGTTCTGGGACTTCTCATGGGTGGAAACAATGCTCACATCCCGGCCCATGACCTCCAGACGTACCAGATCGCAGGAGAGCGGTCCGTCCTCTTTTAAGATGAAGCCTTCCGGGCGGATGCCGACATGCACGGGCTGATCCGATACTCCGGGAGTGGACAGGACAGCTTCGGAGCCAATATATAACTGCTCATTTTTTACCTCACCGGAAAATACATTGATGGGAGGTGTGCCGAGGAACTTTGCAACGAACAGATTCACGGGATCATCATATACGTTCTGGGGCTTGCCGATCTGCTGTACGATACCGTCCTTCATCACGACGATCATATCGGAGATGCTCATGGCTTCGTCCTGATCGTGGGTAACGAAGATGGTGGTGATCTGCGTCTCCTGCTGGATCCGGCGGATCTCTTCTCTGGTCTGGAGACGGAGTCTGGCATCCAGATTGGAGAGAGGCTCGTCCAAAAGAAGAACGCGAGGCAGCTTGACTAAGGCTCTGGCGATGGCAACACGCTGCTGCTGACCGCCGGAGAGCTCATTGGGTTTGCGCTCTAACAGGTGATCAATCTGTACCAGCTTTGCTGCTTCCAGCACGCGCTTACTCATCTCTTCTTTGGAAAGCTTGTCAGCACCCTTCAGATTCTCCAGGGGGAACTGAATGTTTTTTTCCACAGTGAGGTGGGGGTAGAGGGCATAGTTCTGGAACACCATGCCGACACCGCGGTTCTCGGGCGGAAGTCCGGTGACATCATCTTCGCCGAAAAAGATCTTGCCCTCGGTGGGTTTCAGCAGACCGCAGATCAGATTCAGGGCAGTACTTTTGCCACAGCCGGAGGGACCTAAGAGTCCGATCAGCTTGCCGTCGGGGATCTCGAAGTCGAAGTTATTCACGGCAATGACATCCTCGCGGTTCTTCCTGCCGCGGACAGAACCGCGGGCGGGGAATTTCTTGGTCAGATGCTGTAATACGATTTTCATGTGTATATTTCCTTTCTTAATTAATGAATCTAAATCCCATAGGAGTCCTTCAAATCACTGGATATATGATCCAGGTCGGGGTATACGAAGCTCTCGGAGATGCCGAATACCCGCAGGCTTTCTATAAAGTATTGTTTCCGCCCGGAGGGAATAATGATCTTATACAGCATATTTTCATCGCAGATGTCTTCCAGACGTTCCAGAGAGTTATGTACGGTGAAGTTGGAGTACTGGGAGTACATGCGGAGGTTGTTTTCTGTGGAGCTGCAAGCCAGGATCTTGTTTTTCAATTCCGGATTGTGGTGGTTGTGTTTGAAGGCGGGCAGCAGCATTTCCTGGGTGGTGTCCGCATCAATGGGATAGATGCAGTTGCCGAAGCCTTCCTTCTCGTTCAACAGACCCGGTGTCAGTACCCAGACGCAGGCATCGGTGTCCGGAGTCTCCCGGTAAGTCTCCGTGGCGAAAAATACGGCGATCAGGGGAGACTGGGTCCAGTCTAACATTCTTGTGGGCAGACCGTAGTGCTGCATCAGGGAGACCCAGCCGGCATAATTGTGTTTGTCGGGAGGATTGTCCAGGATCTGTCTCGCCCGGATATAGAAATCATTGGCAATATAGCGTTCGGAGTCCAGTCTTTTCTGGCTTCGCTGGATGGAAGGGATCAGAGTCAGATCCGCGTTCTCTTCCCCGCGGAACCAGAGGCGGACGCCGTGCTTTTGGCGTAACGTACTGACGAACTGCAGGAGTTCATCGATGGTGCTTACTTTTTGTGTTAACATGATAGACCTCGTTCTTATTTCTTATGCTTCCATTTTATGCTCATATCGGGGCATCAAGCTACTTTATTATAGATGGTTTTTCGCAGTTGTACAAGTAGCCATTCTGTGATATGGTAAAAGAAAGAATACGGAAAACGTTTTTATAATAAAAATAAAGCATACAGGAAGGAGTACACTATGGCAAAATGGCTTGATAATGCAATCTTTTATGAAATCTATCCCCAGTCTTTTCTGGATACCAATGGTGACGGTATCGGTGATTTTCAGGGTATCATAGAAAAACTGGATTATATTAAGGAACTGGGATGTAATGCGATCTGGATGAATCCCTGTTTTGCATCCCCCTTTGGAGACGCAGGCTATGATGTGGCGGACTACTATCAGGCAGCTCCCAGATACGGCACTAATGCGGACCTGAAGCGTCTGTTTAACGAAGTACACAAACGGAATATGCATATCCTGTTAGACCTGGTGCCGGGACATACATCTGTGGCACATCCCTGGTTTAAGGAGTCCTGTAAGGCAGATCGTAATGAATTTACTGATCGTTATATCTGGACCGACAGCACCTGGGGACAGCTGGAAAACATGGGAAGTCTGTGCGGTATCTCCGAGAGAGAGGGCTCAGTGATCGTGAACTTTTTCGCACACCAGCCGGCACTCAATTACGGATTTTATAAAAAGACACAGGACTGGCAGCAGGATCCCGATGATCCGGGTCCTAAGGCGACGCTTGCAGAGATGGAAAATGTCATGCGGTTCTGGATCGGCATGGGCTGTGACGGCTTCCGTGTGGATATGGCAGGTTCTCTGGTAAAAAATGATGAGGACGGCAAGGGAAACATTGCTCTGTGGAGAAAGGTAAGAGCGTTCCTGGATGCAGAGTTCCCCGAGGCAGTGCTGGTATCCGAGTGGGGAGAACCGGACAAGTCCCTGCAGGGCGGCTTCCATATGGACTTTTTACTTCATTTTGGACCGTCTCATTATAACGATCTGTTCCGCTGCGAGGAGCCTTTCTTCTCCGGAAGAGGTAAAGGCGATGTGGCAGCCTTCGTGGAGAAATATAAGGAAAATTATGAAAAGGCACAGCGCAAGGGTCTGATCTGTATTCCCTCCGGCAACCATGATATGGATCGTCTGGCGAGAAGCATTCATGGGGAGGAATTAAAGGTGGCATTTGCATTCCTTCTGTCCATGCCAGGTGCACCGTTCCTGTATTACGGTGATGAGATTGGTATGCGCTATGTGGAAAATCTGCACTCCGTAGAGGGCGGTTACGGACGCACCGGTTCCCGCTCGCCCATGCAGTGGGATCATACCACCAATGCCGGTTTCAGTGCGGCACCGAAGGAAAAGCTTTATGTCAAACAGGACGAAGCCACTGACCGTCCCACGGTGGAGGCGCAGATGGCAGATCCGGATTCCCTGTATCATGAGATTCAGAAATTAATTAACATCCGTCAGGCGCACAGCGCCTTGCAGAGCCGCGGAGAGATTGAATTCGTCTATGCCGAGGAAAAACAATATCCTCTGGCGTATTTGCGCAGTGACGACAAGGAGAAGATTCTGGTTATCATCAATCCGGCGGCCAGAGAGGCCAGCTTCGACGGAGACTATGCGGTAAAGGAAGCTTTGTATACCTTAGGTGGGGAAGCTGCATTTGCAGGCGGAAAGGTTACTGTGCCGGGGGGCAGCGCCGGATTTTATCTGTTGTAGTTGGTAGAATGTATTTTAAAAGAAGTGGATGATCAGTCTGGCGTAGCGGAGGAGCTTTCAAAAAAATGATTGCGGCATCTCTAAAAAAATATGCTATAATGAGCGTAATGCTAGAGTATAAATGAAAAGAGAACCGTATGAATCAGGTAAATTATCAAAAAGAATTAGAGAAAATTTTAAATACCTTACAGGAGAAGGGCGAGGCAGCGTCGGATTACCGACCGCCCCGCCTGTTTCTGCATAGCTGCTGCGCACCCTGCAGCAGTTATTGTCTGGAATATCTGTGCCGTTATTTTTTGATCACGGTATTTTATTACAATCCCAACATTTCCTTTTCGGAAGAATATCGAAAGCGCGTGGCGGAGCAGAAGCGTCTGATCGCAGCTTATAATAAAGAAGAAAAGGGCTGGCCCATCGACATCGTGGAGGGAGATTATGAACCGGAGCGTTTTTATGAGATGGCGAAGGGGTATGAGAACTGCCCCGAGGGAGGAGAGCGGTGCTTCCGCTGCTTCGATCTGCGGCTGCGTAAGACGGCGGAACTGGCGTTTGCCGGAGGCTTTGATTATTTTGCAACGACCCTGACCATCAGCCCTCTGAAAAATGCGGCGAAGATCAATGAGATCGGGCAGGCACTGTCCGGGGAATATGGTATCTCCTGGCTGCCCTCGGATTTCAAGAAAAAGAACGGATATAAGAGATCCATCGAACTGTCCGCAGAATATGAACTGTATCGGCAGAATTACTGCGGCTGCGCCTTTTCCAAAGCGGAGCGGGAAGCACAGATCACAAATGTGTAAATGTCAATAAGTTTTTGTGATTTTCTCCGAAAAATCGTAAATTCATCACATTGCATAGTTTTATATATGATTACGAATGGAGAAATTGTGAAAGATGCACAAAAACAGACAGCAAAACAAGACGGTTGCCAATGGTAGCCGTCTTTTGTATTGCCGTTCGAACGTTCGAACTTTTACATAGATTTCATATCATTAGAAGACTTACCGCCGAACATACGCCGGGGGTAATTGTTCAACCACGCTTGCACCTCTGCGACTTGTTCCGGGGTAACCTCTGCAAAGTCGCAACCTTTAGGAAACCACCGTCTAATCATACGATTCTGGTTCTCATTGCTCCCACGCTCTCCGGGGTTGTGAGGGTGACAGTAGTATATTGTCGTTCTGGGTACACCACCGTTTATAGACTTTTCAAGTGCCTGCTGATCGAGAAACTCCGTGCCGTTGTCGCAAGTGATCGAGCGGAATATCTCCCGGAACTTATCAGAACCATAAGCACGTTCCAGATCATCAAGGGCACAAGAAACAGCGTTCCCGGTCTTGTCTGGTATCGGCATAATAATTTCGTTACGGTGTTTACGCTCTGTGAGAACAAGCAGACAATTACTACTCTTTCCTTGTCCACCAACAACGGTGTCGAGTTCCCAGTGTCCGGCGGTCTTACGCTTCTTAATCTCACGTGGACGTTTTTCTATGGATCTTCCTTTTAGATTCTTATAAGACGGACGAACTTCGTTATATTCTTGTTTCGGCGTATCTCTGCGCCATGGTAGGTCCTTATTAGTCACGTTCATAAACAAGCCACGATCTATATAATGGTACAGAGTAGTCACGCAAACTTCTGTGCGACACTTGCCTTTAGCAGACTGTAAAGCGGCGTATGGACTGTATTTCAGATCAATGATACAATGCTCAACGTGTTTCACAAAATCATAATCATTGCCGATTTTCAAGTCACGACCTTTGCTTTCTGCATGGTAGTCATGTTTCTGCTGTCCGATCTCTGCACTGTAATAGTCGTATTCGAGCCACGTCTGACCGTCACGAAGTTTCGTGCGCCCTCTCTTTACCTCATAGTTAATTGTGTTGTAATGCCGGTTCATCAGCCGGGCTATTTCTCTCTGAGTTTTGCCGTCATTCAGATACATTTCTATCTTAAGGCGGTCAGCATAAGTCATGTTTTTCGACATAGTTTCCTCCCTCTCTGGCGGTAGTCTGCCTATATTCAACCGTACCAGAGCAAGCCCCGGAGCGTCAAGGAGGGCGGTATCTATGGGGCTTTGCCTTGACCCTCTGTGGCTTCTCTGGTGGGGCTTCTGGCGGCGGTAGCAAGGGATAGCTTGTAATATAGCTGTCCGGGGCTTATGGCTCTGTATGGGGCTTGTGGGGGAGGTGGCTTCCAGAGAACAGACAGTTCTCTGGACTCTCGTGTTTAATTTTTATGGGGAGTGGACGGAAAAATTAACAGAGGTGGGATGAAATCACCCCCAACCCCTCAAGGGGAGTAAAGCTTCCTTGTAGGTGTCCGGGGGTAATCTGTTTAATACTTTAGTTCGTAGTAAGTTATTTGTTGACTTGCTTGCGGTATGTCTACGGTTTTAACATAAACAATGCGGTCAGCGTAGATTTTACGAAAATCTTCTTCATCAAGGAGAAAATGTTCTTCTTCCGCTATGTGACAGTTACGGCTGTAATAATAGCGGCGTTTTTCTTTCAAGTGTTCATCAACGCTTTTTGTGATGTACTTTGTAATATAACTGCTCACTCTGCCAGTGTCCAAGACTTTTGTGGCGGTAGTAAAGCCGTATGACCAGTCTGTAATATTGTAGATGATCTGGTTTTTCTTGCGGTCAACTTTCCACGCCTTAAATGTGAGATTGTCCACGTTTGCAAGTAGTCCGTGAAAATGATAATGTTCCTTGTCTGCGTGTAATTCTGGAACTATGATGTATTTCATATCCGGGCACTTGCGCTGTTGTATATGATTGAGAAATGTTTTTAATCGGTAGACAATCATTTCATAATCAGATGCGTCTGTTTTAGTACGGTCAAAAGTCAGAGTGATAAACCAATCCCATTTATTTGATCGTGCAATCCTATAAACGCTGTTTTTTGCTCTGGATGCAGAAACCGCTATTGCGTGTTTTTCGGCTTCCGGGGTGCGGTCACTTATGTCATGGGTTTTGTTTAACTGGCTGTCCTCTGGCTTTTCTTTCCCGGCGTTAATGGCATGGTGGTAGAATGTGATATGTTCCCCGGTTTCATACTGATAACGCCGACAATTATAAACAGTTTCCATGTTTCAACACTCCTTGTATATTTTTTGCAAGGTGGTTCTAAAGTGTTGCTATTGTCAAGTAGGTGACCCGGAGAACGGGTCACAGTCTGCCTTTGTCCATGTGCTTTCTTCTTTTTGTAATAGGAATAATCTATCCATTTCTTTCTGAATGGGTTTGAATGATTCTCTGGAGAAACCCAGATTTTGAAGTTGTTGAAATAATTCGTCTGGAAATAGTTTATATATTTTATAGAATCTGATCTCTGTTTCGTTAAACAGATAATGCATATATTGAAACATTGTTTTTTCTCCTTGTGTGTGGTGTGTGAAAGTTCGAACGTTCGAACGGTGCGCCGTGCGCAACGCTTACCACGGCGCACCGTTTCCCCCTTACTTCTGCGCTTTCTTCTGCGCTCTGGTGTACTTCTTCGACGGTGTAGTAACGGCTTCCATATCAGAGGGCGTATTGTTTTGTAACATAATAATTTCTGATTCCGGGATCATGTTCCCAGCCTTACAATCTTTTGCAAGGTTGTCCACGCAAGCCAGAGTATCATAGGCATGATAATCTTTATCTCTTACAAACCAACCGAACCGGCGCAAGGGTCTTACCAACGTGGGGTCAGTAGCGTATTCCAACTGGTAGGCGTCATACTCTCTATGTACCAGAAACCGCCATTGCTTGTCACAAGATATTACCCGGCTTGTTACTTGTCGCAATAATGCGTCTACGTGGTTAAACCGTTGAGAAGTGTAATACAAGCTAATGTGATGGTGGCGGCACGTCAGCAAAGTATTGAGAAACAAGGGGTCAATGTTTGTCTTGAAAGTACGGCTGTTAAGCTGTACCGAAAATTCATCACCTAAAACAAGGGTACAAGTCAGTGTGTCGTGCTGTTCATCATATGCCCGGACAATTTCGGCAACGTCTACGATCTGCCGCAAGGAGACAAAAGGCGTGTAGGGCGTTCCGATCAAATCAACATTTGAAATGATGTTGATTCTTTGCGTTACCCATTTCCCCCGGAGATCATCATATACAACTTTGTTATTATACTTTTTATACAGACTTGTAACCTTATGCACAGCGGAAAGGGTTTTTCCTTTACCGAACAATGCTACATAACAAATCAGTTTACCGGTTTGCAGATTGCGCCATTTCTTATGAATAATGTAATCCGGGAGATCTTTTATTAAATTAAAGAGCGTTGCAAACGGATGTAATACGGCAATGCGGAAGCATACACTAAAATACATCATTGCTATAAATGCTAACAGTACCAGAAATACCAAGCTGATCACCTCCCATTTTTAAGAATGTTATAGGCAAGAGAACCGATACATTCCAGAACCATACAAAAGACGATCAACCCGGCCATGCAAGCCGGGGTAAACGTTGTAGCATTACCTATGATAAATTGAATAAGACTATCCATGTTTGTTTCCTCCTATTTAAGTCCTACGCCATTAAAAGACCGGACGGCGTTCTTGATACGTTCATAGCACCATGCGAACACGATAAAAAACAACAATGCCGTAATGTTGTAATTCAGATCATCAATTTTTGCTTCAATGCTTTCCAGAGAAGCGGAGTAATCAATCTGATTTTCCACAGTGTCCGTTTGATAGGCTTCCAGATCTGCCAAACTGATATAAACGTGTTCAGAACCAACCACATCACCAGAAGAGACCGAAAGGGGGTTATTGCTTGTTGTAATGTCAGATAGTTCTGTATCATCACCGGGTTGCAACGTGTCAACGTCTGCGTCAGTTCCTCCGGGGAGAAGATCGCCAGGCATGACAACAGTAGCATCATCATCAACGGTATAAATTCCGTTATCATCAGAGCCAGAGTTGATAGAATCGACTTGTAAATCTTCTTGCATATTGTCTCGAATTGTAACGTTTTCATTCATGTTTTGTCCTTTCTTGTGGAATATGTCAAACTGTGGTATCATCATAGAAAAAAAAGGGGGTTGCATTATGGATACCACAGAAAACAATAACTACGATCAATGTGTAACAAATGATACTTTTATCGAGTATCAAAACGCCGCAGAATGGAATAAAGACCAGAGATTAACAAGCTTGAAAAATTCAATCAGCTTCACAAATCTATGGTTAGGAATCATTGCGGCTTATTGCGCTTTCGAACTACTGAAAGAAATAGTACTTGTAATAATTCTTTACAATGCCGGAACTTCTGTTATTGAGGTTTTGCAATTACTGGGAAATCTTCCATAAAAAATAAAAGATTATACCGCCAAAAATATTGAAAGCCGCAATGTTAAAAAGGGAGATAGAATAACCGAGAATATCTAACTTTATCGACATAAATTGTGTCAGAAAATAAATAACTGTTTGAAGTGTTCTCATATCCTACCTCCCTAAAATTCTTAATATCAGAATCACAACAAATAAAATTCCGATTGCATTTCTATACATATCTGGTAAAAACGAAAATACAGTGCCAAGTAACTGTGGAATCTGCCCCATGGCAGAAATTAAGCCTTTGAGGAACGATACAAAAGTATTCGTATATCCGGCTAAATCATCCGCAGTGATTTCTACTTTTCCGTCTACGTCACCGGGTACAACATTGTTAGTAACATCATCAATTTTTATACTACCGTCTGGCGTGGTAGTTTCGTTTTTTACAGATTTGTCAGTCATATGGCAGACTGTTTGTTCACCCATATACAAAATGCCGTTACTTGTATAAGCCGGGGTTAATCGGATCTGCATATCCCAAGCTTCACCGCTTTTCTGTGCTTCCTCAACTAACTTTGCAACGTTAACGTTAATTTTTCCGGCGTTTATCGTTGTAGTGGTATAAGTAACCGGGGTATACTTATAATCATCACCGTTTTTTGTAGTCAGAATATAAGATGCTATTACAAGGGTGTCACTTTCTGGAATGAATAAGAGATCATTGTCTTTTGTTGTTCCAGTCCATGTGATAGTACTGTATCCGAGTAAGCTATCTTTTACAGATACACCGGATAAAAGGAAATCTGTAAGATTTACAGTACCGCGCCGGATACCACCGCCGCCGGAAGGTAAATCCGTACTTTCGGAATAATCCCATGAGGGCGTACCATCACTATTAAAATACTTGTATGACATAGACCCCTTATAAAGTCTATGTGTAGGATTATCACCGTTATAATGGTAAGGAGTAGCTTTTACATAAAGAACATAACTGTTAGAATCGAACGTTATGTATTCACTGGGAATCTGGAACGAACCTTTAGAAATAAAGCAACGTTCCTTTACAACCTTTTTAGTGAGAACGTTTCCCGGTGAATTATTAGAAGCAAAAGCAACTTCAAATTCTATAAAACTATATTTTGATGTTTGCGATCCAATACCATCCAGTCCAGACCATGAAGCTTTGAAATTCTTGTCAACATTAAAATCAATAAGTTTAATACTGTTATTTCCTTGTATGGTTGTATTAGATTCGTCTGGATAAAGATAATTTGACGGATCAGTAACACCGCCAGAAAAGTCGTTATCAGTTCCGGGTTTTACAACTGTTGTAGGATCAGACCAATCATTATTGAAATAAAATGGAACAGAGCCGTCACGCGTGGCATATGACGCAGAACTATCGAAAGTGACATATTGAGGTGCACCGCAATACAATCTGTGATTCTCTGCCACATAATAGGGTACAATCTGAATACCATATAAATCTGGATAAAGTTCATACAATGTTTTCAAGTTCAGATTGACAGCACCAGACGAAGGAAACGCTGTCCGATATGCAAATGCAGAACTGTAAGTGCTTTTCATTCTGATAATAAAAGAAACGCCGCTAAATTCGCAATTATTTGGCGTGGAACTTGATTTCCATGTAAGCAAACCATCGTCAGACAAAGTTGTTGTAACAGTGAGATTTTTCGCATTTGCAGAAAATGACCACCCGTAGTTATAATACATATCATGATAGGGTAAAAGTTTTGTGCTTGTTAGGGCAAAAAAGCTTTCACCATCTTGCAAAGATTCCGTTGTACCATCGTAAGAATATTCAAGTAAAACGTCGTTGGGTTTGGCGCAACTTAAAAAAAGTATTTTTAGTCCAGAACTATTAAGATCGAGATAACCACCATTATAGGAATTAAGGGCGAAAGTGCCTGTAAATTCTGAACTCCTTTCTTCATAAGAAGTATCCAGCACATAATCACTACTGTCGGAATCGTACTTGTATCGTTTTACAATCACGGGGTTCACTTTTACAATTTGTGTACCGTCAGCATTGCGGGAATACAACGCAGTAGTTTGCCGTGCATCTATGTAAAAATTGTTTGACGCATAATAAGTAAAAAAGGCATCACGATCACCGCTATAATTAAGTTCGTACTTATAAGATTGTGTTGTATAAAAGAAAGTGTAATCATATTCCTTTTCACTCTCTGCCGCATGAACCGGGGGCATACTGAACAGCACAGCCGAGACCAAAACGCCGAGCGTTAAGGCTATGACGCAGAGAAGTGTCTGCAATTTGTTTTGATTGATTGTTTTTTGTTCCAACTATTTTCCCTCCTTATGAAAAGAATTTTTGAATGGTTTCAGTCGCAAAGATGAAAGCGGCAATAGTACCCATATGACAACCGATTTTAACAGCTTTCTGGCGGTCAGTTTCTTGTGGGAAGAATAAGACACATTTTGAAACCATTAAAAATATGATAAAAATAGAAATGGTTAAAATCTCATCCATGGTATTAACCCCTTTCCGACAAGTATAATAATTACAGAACATGAACAAATAATGCCTACCATAGAAGAAAAAACAACGAAGTATGTAAACAATGATTCTTTTCCTATAAAGATGAAAATAAGAAAAATGAGTAAGCAAACCAGATAAATGATTGTGTAAATTAAAAATTCCATTGCGTTCTCCTTTCGTAAAAAAAAGAGGGGTGCAGATCGTTCTGCATCCCTCTTATGCTACCGTGATCCGGGTTATACGGAACGCCTTGCAACTCCGAACAGACCGAAGCAAGCACAAGCTACGGAAACAGCCAACAGAATGTTCAGCGGATACATTGTGAAAAGACCCATGACGGACTTACATACAGAAAGCAGAGTAGTTACGATAGCGGTATCGAAAGTAGGGGCGGTCTCTGCCGCCGCAATGATTGTTAAACCGGGCATATGTTTCTCCTTTCTTATAGATAATGCAGAATACACACGTCTGTGTAACCGACTTAGTTATCTATAAATGTTTTTGTTTATAAAATCAGCTTGCTGAAATTACCGGGGTAAAAGTTCGAACGTTCGAACTTTAGGGGAAAGTGTGGGGATCGAACCCACTCCGGCTGTCGTTGTTGTTTTCTGTGCGCACGCCACTCACACCATGAGATACTTTCCCATATTATTTTTTGGGGGTTGTTGGGTTATGTATTGCTGTTGCATGGGTAAGGGGTGATACTTTGCGTACCATTCCGAACCCCTCCCATGAAAAACTACGAAAGCAAAATGCGCTTTTCTTGTTTTTCTATGGTGTCCCCTTGCCCCCTCCCAAGGGGACAAAAGACCAAGGGCAAAAGCTTGCTCCGGGGACTGGTAAAGATATAATTGCTTATAGTCGGGCTGAACCCTCCGGGCTTCACCCTTGCCACAGATAACACAACGGCGTAGTTTCCAAGGAAAAGGGGCATTACCAAGGAAGAGGGGGAGGGTGGAAGCCTATGGTTTATAGAAAAAGCCGGGGTGTATGGCGTTCGGTTCTTCGGGGCACAAAGAACATATAAGGTATAGGGGAAAAAGTTCGAACGTTCGAACACTCCCGGCGTTTTTCACTTCACACTTGCCCGGCAGTCCGTAGGGAGACTAACCGGGCATCACACCGGAGAACGTACCGGGGAGAAGATTTCAAGGCATAGTTCACAGTGGCGGCACACTGGCACACCCAAGGGATACCGTTCTTGCTTCTCTTTACTCCCTAGACCCGGATGTTCTGGGCGGCTTACTTCTTATCCTTATCTTTGCCGGGATCAGCGGCGGCAGTTCCGGGGGCGGAAGCAGTTCCGGGGAGATCATAGATACCAGTCACACGCAGAGACTTTTTACCCTCATACTCACTAATCTGCATACCGAACACGTAATCCTTGAAAAGTTCCTTGTTCTGCTTATAAACTTCCTCTGTGCATGACAAGCTTGTTGCTTCCGATCCCTGCAAAACAGCAAGCTGATAATACTTATTGTTGCTTCCGGTCATGCTCTTTTCTTCGATTGCTATCAGAGTACCTCTAAACTGTGTTGCTAATTTCATAATATTTTACCTCAACTTTCTTTACACATGGAGCGGTCTGCCCCATGGATGCAATGTTATTTGTTTATGTGAACGCCTACATTCGTGAAAGGCGGTTCATGCTGTTTACGCCAAGAACCAGAAGTGTAACATTGAGGGGAATGTATTCACGCTCCGTCAAAATGCCGTCACTGTGCAACTGATTCATTTTCCGGGAAAGTGCAACCATGCGATTAAGCACCGGGCGCAATGTTTCCGGGGTGTAGCCGTTCCCCAGATCAGCGGCGCATGACATTATATCATCAAGCACCGCCAGACCAACCGGGGAAAGGCTAGGAGTTACCATTTTACAACGATCTCAATACGCTTATGGTCAGCTTCAAAATTCTTGCTTTTCAGAGCCTTTTCGATCAGATCGTTGAGACCGTCAAGATACTTGTTGTATTCGTCAATGTTATGGAACGTTACAAGCGTCTGGCTGTTTACCTCCGTAAAGTTGCCGTCTATGATTTCTTTACCGTTGTAAATATCATCACCGCCGGAAGCGTCACAATCGGAAGCGTCAGATTTTCCGGCTTCTCCGTGAATATCTTTTACTTTTTTCTTGATGTCACGAACAGACATATCAACAGAAAACTCCGTCAACTGTGCGTCTGTCACACCTAACAATGCGATCAACTTACTGCTCTGGTAATCTTTCAGTTCCGGGCGAATCTCTTCCAGAATGTTTCCATGTTCGTCACGGCTTGCAAAACGCTCAACGATATGAATAAAATCGCTACACGTTCCGCGTGCAATGCCGTGTTCTTTTGCGGCGTAGTCGTAAATGTTCTTGTAGCCCAACAGACCGAAAGCGGAAGCTGAATACATCCAGTAAAGATCAAATGCAATCCGGGTAAAGGAACTCTGAACATTGTTCAAAGACTTGCTAATAGATGCATTACGCTTTCTGGCTTCTTTCAAGGTCTCAATGTCTTTCAGTTCCTGTGCCTTTTTGGCTTCTACTTCTGCTTTGTTGGTGTCCTCCACCGCCGAGGCGGTGGGGGGATTCATGGGAGCGGCAACGACTTTCTTTCTGGTAGTCTTTGCTTTTGCCGGGGTCTGGGTTGCGGTTTTCTTCTCTATGGTTGTTGCACTCATTTATTTGTCCTCCTCATAATCAATAGGTTCATCATCCTTCAAAATATCATCCCAAGCTTTCATAACAGCATTGAAACATAAAGACATAGATGCTAACGGAAATCTACCGGCTAAATAGGAATATATAGATCCGTCCTTAATCTCTGTATATTTAATCTTTCCACGCTTATAAGCGTTAAGGATATAACTAACCAGATCATCCATTTCAACATTTGCCGCTGTTTCGTTCGGTTCTGTATCAAATGCCAGAGAGGGAGGAAACGCAATAAAAGCAATATCGTCAATGTGAAAATGTTTTTCTGTGCCGTCTGCCATCATTACATCAACACTAGGAATAGGGTTATCAGAAAAAGGGGCATCCTTTACGAACACCAGACCGGAAACGTTGTCGAGTTCAATTTCTTCAATGTGGTTAATCTGGACACCGGGAAAGGTTGCTCTGTCTGTAATGTGTGCTACTGTGATTTTTTTCATGTTTTTGTCCTCCTTGTGTGTGGGGTTCGAACGTTCGAACCAATATAAAAAATAGTATTGTGATCGGGATTTCGTGTCATTTCCTTATCACAATACTATTTTAATATTTTCACACAGATCACAAATGCGTAATTGCGTCTTGCGGGATAGGGGATTTTAGGATATAGTAGAAATATTGAAAACAGCATAGTAGCGTGAGAGATAGAAATTGTGACTGCATAAGATATTCCGGTACATTACAGGAAGTAACGGAATACCGGCAGATTACTGAAAGGTATGAGGATTGACTGACATGAAGAAATTTTTAGAAATGCTGACAGAGGAAATGCAGCAGGCATTTACCGCAGCAGGCTATGACGGAAGCTTAGGAAAAGTAATGCTTTCCAACCGTCCTGACCTGTGCGAATATCAGTGTAACGGCGCCATGGCGGGAGCCAAGCTGTATAAAAAAGCCCCCATCATGATCGCAAACGACGTGGCAGAGCAGTTAAAAGACAGCAAGGTATTTTCCGAAGTGGTGGCAGTAGCCCCCGGATTCCTGAACCTGAAGGTCAGTGAGGCATTTTTGCTCACCTATTTACAGGGCATGGAGGCAAATGAAAAATTCGGTCTGGAGAAGCCCGAACATCCCAAGAAGATCATTATCGACTACGGCGGCCCCAACGTGGCAAAACCTCTGCATGTGGGACATTTACGTTCCGCAGTGATCGGTGAGAGCGTAAAACGCATCAGCCGCTATGTGGGACATGAGGTTATCGGTGATGTGCATCTGGGTGACTGGGGATTACAGATGGGTCTGGTCATCACCGGTTTACAGGAGAGACAGCCGGAACTGGTATATTTTGATGAGAACTACGCCGGGGAATATCCCGAGGAAGCTCCGTTTACCATCAGTGAACTGGAGGAAATCTATCCCGCAGCCAGCGCCAAGTCCAAGGAAGATCCCGAGTACAAGGCAAAGGCCATGGAAGCAACCTTCAAATTACAGAGCGGTGTCAGAGGATATCGTGCTCTGTGGAAGCACATTATCAATGTGTCTGTGAACGACCTGAAGAAGAATTATTCCAAATTAAACGTAGAATTCGATCTGTGGAAGGGAGAGAGCGATGTCCATGACATCATCCCGGAGATGGTCGCTTATATGAAGGACAACGGCTATGCACACTTAAGTGAGGGTGCGTTGGTAGTGGATGTCAAGGAAGATACCGACACCAAGGAGATCCCTCCCTGCATGATCTTAAAGTCCGACGGGGCCTCTCTGTACAATACCACAGACCTGGCTACTATTATGGAGCGTATGAAGCTGTATCATCCCGACGAGCTGATCTACGTGGTGGACAAGCGTCAGGAATTGTACTTCGAGCAGGTATTCCGCTGTGCCCGCAAGACGAAATTGGTAGAACCCGAGACCGAGCTGAAGTTCTTGGGCTTCGGTACCATGAACGGCAAGGATGGCAAACCCTTCAAGACCAGACAGGGCGGTGTTATGCGTCTCGAGAACCTGATCAAGGATACCCAGGATGAGATGTACAAAAAGATCAAGGAAGGCCGCGATATGGAAGATGCCGAGGCGAGAAAGGTAGCGGACGTGGTAGCTATCTCCGCGTTAAAATACGGTGATCTGTCCAATCAGGCATCCAAGGATTATGTTTTTGATATCGACCGTTTCACCTCCTTCGAGGGAGATACCGGCCCCTACATCCTGTATACCATTGTGCGAATCAAGTCTATTTTGAATAAATACAAGGAGCAGGGCGGAGACCTGACCGCTGTAAAATTACAGCAGCCCGGTAATGCGTCCGAGAAAGAGCTTGCCATGGAACTGGCACAGTTCAATACCATGATCGCTACCGCTGGAGAAGAACTGGCACCCCATAAGGTATGTGCCTATATTTACGATCTTGCCAATGCGTTCAACCACTTCTACCATGAGACCAAGATCTTAGGTGAAGAGAATGAGGAGCGTAAGCAGGGACTGGTAGCACTTTTAGTGCTGACCAGAGATATCCTGGAGACCTGTATTGATATGCTGGGATTCGAAGCTCCGGAGAAAATGTAATAAAAATAATATCTATTTAGTAAACCCGCTGAAAAACGGGGACACAAAGCCAGATGGGTCTAAGGTCTGAACATAGAGAAAAATCAGACTATGACAGCCGGTTGCAGCAGATTCCTGAGTGTAGGGGAGTATGTTTATCGTGAGCCGTCTGTCAGTGCACATTTTTGGCAGACGGCTTTTATTGTGCCGTAGAAGGGGAAAACGATGTCTTTAAACTATGAGCAGAACGAAAATGACATCCTGAATAAATTATTGCCGGAATATAGACAGCATTCTGTACAAAGAAAAAGCAATCCAGAAGCAGTTACAGGACACATTGGAGAAAGTGAAGCTGAGTAACGAGATCATTTCCTCCATCGCCAGAACTTACCAGTATATTTCACGGATCGATATTCAGGCAGATTATTTCGAAGAGATCAATAACCGGGATACCGAGCATCTGAAGTTCACGAAATCGGGAAAGCTGTCGGAAAGCAATGAAAAGGTATGCAGACAATACGTGGCGGAGGAGTATCAGGAGGCATTTTTCAAATTTGTGGATCTGAAGACCCTGCCGGAACGCATGAAGAATGAAGAGACGTTAGTCCTAGAATACCGGATGAAGGATGGCGACTGGCACAGACTCCGTTTTGTGGAAAAAAAGAGAGACGAAAACGGTGTACTGACCCATGTGCTCTGCCTGATCCGCAGCATCAGCGATACCAAGAAGTGGGAACATGAACTGATGTATCAGGTGGAGGAAGCCAGGAAGGCAGCAGCTTTGAAGGCCCGTTTCCTGTCAAATATGAGTCATGATATCCGGACACCCATGAATGGCATTATCGGCACGCTGAATCTGGCAAACCGTTATCCGGATGATCTGGAGGTACAGAGAAAGTGCCGGGAACAGATCATGACTTCATCGAAGTATCTGGTCTCTATCGTGAATGATATTCTGGATATGAACAAACTGGAGTCGGGAGGTGTAGTGGAACAGGAGATTCCGTTTAATCTGGCAGAACTGCTGAACCGGGTTAACCTCGGCAAGCAGAAGCAGGCGGCAGAAAAGAATGTGGAATATATTGTTGACTGGGAACAGAGTGATATCCGCCATATGGATCTGGCAGGGAATCCAATCTATGTGGAGAGACTGCTGACCAATATTTCTGATAATGCGGTTAAATTTACCGGACCGGGCGGCAGTGTGCGTGTCTGGTGTGCAGAAAAATATGCGGACGAGGAGCGGGTAGTCTATGAATTCGGCTGTGCCGATACTGGTATCGGCATGAGTGAAACCTTTCTGGAACATGCTTTTGAACCGTTCACGCAGGAGAATGAGACCAGCAGATCCAGGTACGAAGGCACAGGACTGGGACTTGCCATTGCAAAGAAAATCGTGGACAGGCTGGATGGAGACATTGCCATAGAGAGTAAAAAAGGCGTCGGAACTACTGTGACCATGACACTTCCGTTCAAAATCGGGGAACCGGTGGAGAAGGAGAAGAACGTAAACTATGAGGAAATCCCGGTGGAAGGTCTGCGGGCGCTGTTAGCAGAGGACAATGAACTCAACATGGAGATCACAAAATTCATGCTGGAGGATTACGGGATCCACGTAGAGTGCGCTGCAGACGGAGAAGAGGCGGTACAAAAGTTCAAAAATCTGAGCTGGGATATTACGATGTGATCTTCATGGACATTATGATGCCGAAGCTAAATGGCTGGGATGCCACCCGCAGGATCCGGTCCATGAAACGGTCGGATGCCGGAAATGTCCCCATCATTGCCATGAGCGCCAATGCCTTTGCGGAAGACATTATCAACAGCCGATGGATGAAAAGAAGCTGTTGGAAACAGTGAAGGAATGCATTATGTTCCGGGACCATTCCTGAAGAAACAGCATAGAAACAGCCTAGAAAAGGGCAGAGGATATCCTCTGTCCTTTTCCTATATTAGGATGACTTATCGTGCAACATTACGTACTGAAAATGGTGGGACAACCGGATATAATAGCTACAAAGACAGGAGTTTTTTCTGTGAAGCATGTGGCCTACATTATGGAAAGGAGAAAAATTATGATTTCATTTATATTGTGTCTGTTGCTGTTAACCATTTTATTCGGAATCGCATATAAGATTACCGGGGCAATTTTAAAGGCCTGTGTGTGGCTGCTGATCCTGTTGCCCATCGGCCTCATCCTGTCGGGCGTGGGAGTGATCTTCTGCTGTACAATCATTTTAATACCGGTAGGGATCGGAATTATCAAGGCCGGGATCCGGATGATATTGCCGGGGTAAAGAAATAAAATGATAACAGACTGCCTGATGTGTGGTAAAATAAAGTTATCGCATATCAGGCAGTTTCATTATTATTGATATATAGTATTGATAAATCAGGAAAGGTGATGGCATATGGAGATCAAAAGTATACTGATCAAAGATACAACGAGAGAAGAGCGGATCCGCATTATACAGGAGGGTTTGAACCAGTGCGGTGGAGCCTGTGACTTCTGCAACGGTTGTGATAATCTGGGCGGTGGTTCCGTGGATACATTTTATGAACCGTACATTAACGGGGAGAAGGAACTGCGGCAGCTGAATGAGGAATACAGAAGCAACATGGGACTGGTGAGATAGGAGACGGGCTATGTTTTTCATACCGTGTATTAAGTGGAATAAGCACTATTATGTGCGGACAAGCTGCTGTAATACGCTGTATGAACTGGATCCGGAGATGGGAAAGGCCATTGCCCGGGGAGAGCAGGTACTGATTCGCCCGGAGCATTTGCAGAGAATTTCAAAAGTGACCTATGGGTATAACTATAAACATTGCAATTACTGTGGGTATGAGACAGCAGAAAATTTTGAGTATTGCCCAAAGTGCGGTAAGAAATTTTAAAAGCGAGAGGGGACGTGAATCTGTCTCGATTTCAAAAGGGAGTGTTACTCACAAGGACCATTGTCTTTCCAGGCACCTTTCCATTTTGGTTTTTCTGTGGAACGTTTTGGTAGATTCATAGTGTTCATCAGGCGGTCCACTCTGCCGAGACTGATGTTTATGCCATAATCACGTTCTAATACACGACGGATCTTGTAAGCACCAAGAGAGTTATCGTAATCAGTATAGATTTGTAAAAGGTGCTTACGAATCAACGGATTTTCTTTTGTACGAGGTGCTAAATCTGAATAAAAGTGCTTGTAATAAGTACTGCGATTTATGCGAAGAACTCGACAAAGAGTTTTGATATCGTATTGATGACGCAGCTTATGCACGGCATCTAATCGTTGCTTGAGTGTGGCGTGAATATGGCAATCGCTTTTTTTAGTATTTGGTTTTCTTCTTCCAGCTGAGCCATACGTTTTTGAAGCTCTTTCACCTGCTTTGCAGTAAGAACTTCACCGTCATCAGTTTCAACAGTTGAATACTGTTTGACCCATCTGGAAAGAGCAGTTTGAGATACGCCGTACTCTTTGATAAGAGAGGCCTGAGTTTTACCATTGTGGTAAAGCTCAACGAGGGTTCGTTTGAAATCCTCATCGTAATGTTGTTTTGTGGACATAAAAGATACCTCCTTTTGGTGTCTATGTTAATAGTAAGTCTATTTAACCAATGTGTCCACTTTTATAAGTATAATGCAGGTAGTACACATGATAAGAATTGCTGTTTGTGATGATGAAAATGTAATTGTGAATCAGATAGAGCATATAATTTCTGAAGTATGCAAGCGGGAAAGCATTCCCGTGAAGATTGATGTTTTTTACAGTGGTAGGGAACTCAAAAGGCAGGTTACATCAGGAACAAAGTATGACATCATCTTTTTGGATATTCAGATGAAGGATGGCGATGGCATCACTGCGGCTGAAAATATACGGAAGGTGGATGATAATGTACTTCTGATTTATGTATCAGGCTATGATAAATATATGATGGAATTGTTCCGGTTGGATGTATTTGGATTTATAAAGAAACCAATCGATGAGGAGATATTGACAAAGACATTTCTGGAAACTTATCAGAGAGTCTGCAGTAAAATGGTCTATTTTACCTTTTCTTATAAGCATGAAGAATATAAAATTCTATGTAAAGAGATTTTATACTTTGAAAGCAATGCCAGGAAAGTTACAATATATACGCAAAACGGGGAGCATTACACATTTAACGGGAAACTGTCAGAGATAGAACAAAAAATGTCAGATGGAAAAATACCTTTTTTGAGAGTACATCAGTCTTATCTGGTAAATTATTATTTGATTAGATCAAGGACAAAAATAGAAATAACGTTGGCAAATGGGAAGAAACTGCCTATAAGCGAAGAACGGCAGAAATACTTTAACCAACAATACAGCCATCTTCTGGGAGGGGAAATCAATGTATAATCAAATAGAAGATATTCTATTAAATATTTCTATTGTTATCGCAACCGTATGGATTGTAAAAAGATTTTGGGGAAGCTTTTTTGAAGAAAAGCAGAATAGTATACTTTCTGTTTCTCTGTGGATTGTTTATTGCATATTCCAATTTTTCTTTGGTTATCATAATGGGCGCCTGCAAATTTTTGCAACCATTCTGAACATTTTACTGATTCTGTCCATAGCGATGGTTGCCTACCAAAGCCGTGGAAAGGAAAAATACTTTTTATTGGCTACATTCTATGCAGGCTGGTCGTTGATTGAGGTCTTTGTCTTTTCCCTAATCAATAGCTTTGACATAGGGGAAAGCCAGCAAAGGGATATTATTGGGTTGGTATTATCGAACATCCTGATGATCCTTTCTGTATATGCACTGTCGATGGTGGCAGAAAAAAGAAAGGAGAGTCCGGTACCGGGAAAATATTATTTTTTTCTCCTGTTGGTGCCAGTGGGAAGCATAGTCATTGCAATCAATGAATTTTGCTCAGAAGGAAAGTCCTTTTTTGCTGTTATCACTATCAGCATTCTTATCTTATTTAATGTCATTATTTTTGAATTGTATGTAAAAATAAATAAAGTTTTTGCTTATGAAAAAGAACATACAGTTTATGCCCAGCAATTTGATATGATCGAAAAAATTACGGTATCGCAAAAAAAGATGTTGGAGGAATTTTATGAGGACAGGCACAATCTGCTGAATAAACTTATTGTTTTAAAAAACAGCGTTGAAAACAGTGATAAAGAGTCTGTAATCAGAAACCTGAATCAGATTATCAAAAACAGCAATATTTCCGAAAACATTTCCAATACCGGCAACAGTACCATTGATTGTCTGATTAATTTCAAATATGCCGTTGCTAAGGAATACGGGATTACATTTCAGTTAAAAATATTTATTCCAGAGGAGCTTTCCATGGAACCATGTGATATTGGCATAGCACTGGGAAATGCACTGGATAATGCAATAGAAGCTGTCCGGGACTGCAGGCAGCACCAAAAGGTGATAGAAATATCCATGGGAGTGAAAAAGCAGGCGCTGGTCATGCTGATAAAGAATCCATATGAGCATGTCTTAAAAAACGACAGAAGCGGAAAATATCAATCCACAAAAACAGAAAGCGGCAGACATGGATATGGATTAAATTCCATAGCAAGAATTGCAGAAAAGTACCAGGGCGAAATTCTAGTGGAAGCACAGGATTCTGTATTTTGCCTGACCGTTGTTATGAATTTGCCGGAAAATTGACAGCTATTGCCGTATTTTTGACATATTAGGGATTATTTTGAGGGGAATATGATACCTGACTTTGGGAGTTGAATCTTAAAATATGGTGCTAAGCCACGGATTAAAACCTGTGGCTTAGCATTTTTTCTGATGTCTCCGTCGTTTAAAAAGTAGGAACTTAACGGCAGGCCGATAAGTGCTGAAAATTCTTTTATAAATTTAGAACCCCGTGCAAGGTTGATATACTTTCGGTCTGATATTTTACAACTCGGAACTCATGGATAAAATTAAAGATATCCTAAAGACGGATGACCCGTTGTCATGAATCTACTGGAAAATTGACAGCTATTGCCGTATTTTTGACATATTAGTGATTATCTTGCGGGGAATATGATATGATTACAAAAATAGTTCATTAAGGGGGTATACATAATGAAGAAAAATGAAAAGAAAACTGTATTAGCAAAAGCATTAACATCCGTTGCTGATGGAATGTTATCAAAAGCTGCAAACAGCAGATGTGCACTCATATACCATCAGCCTAAACAGCCGGAAGAAGTGAGGAAATTCAGGAAAAACAAATAAATGAGAAAAGTAGCAAAGTTGTTGACAGATTATGTTATCAAAAAGAGCATGGTTGATGAAGCAGATCGGGAAGTCTATGAATATGGATTTGTCATAACCTTGGAAGTTGGGTTATTTTTGGTTGCAAGCTTGTTCATCGCACTGAAACTCGATATGGTCTTAGAAGGGATATTTTTCTTTGTGATTTTCTCACCATTGCGTTCCTATGCAGGTGGTTTGCATTTGGAAAAATTCTGGATATGCTTTGTTTTGTCATGCTTAACATATATTACTACTCTGCTTGTAGTTAAGAATCTCTGTTTACATGAATTTGTTTCACTTATTGTATTATTCGCCCTGGAAGTATTTGTGTATGTGTTATATCCAGTTGAGAACAGAAACAGGGAGATAAACGAAGAAGAGAACAAGTGTTTTAAAATAAAGCTGATGAAATATTTATGCTTGGATTTTTTTATCGGAATAGTTTGCACTATATTTGAAAAGGATAGCTACTTCTTGGAGCTAAATATAATATTTTTAATAGTTGTAATCACAATGCTGATAGGGAAATGCAGAAATCATTTGAAAAATGTATGTAAAAGCTATGTTCCAGGAAAAGGTCTCTGGTAGCTGGGTCAATGTGGAATCATGGGAAGATTCGAGCAATACCATAACAGCATCTGGCTTGGAAATATATCTGGTTTCCAGAGGTACATATCGAGTTACAATGACGTGTAGTGTTAATGGAGAAATTAAAACGGCAACATCGGCAGAAAAGAATTATCAGTTTGTAGAAAAATGTAATGTGTATTGCAGGTGGGGAAATCTGCTTTGCAACTATGGATGGGAGTGGTGCCCATGAAGAGTCTATAATGGCGAGAAATTTGAGAAGTGAAACGGAGGAGATTTTGAATGAAAATATTGACAAAAGTTATGGATTTACTTGCATTATCGGTTATCTTGTCTTTTATGATTTTGATGTTTTCAGGATGCCAGATGGCTTCCGGTACTCTTTCCGAAAAGGAAATTACTGTGTTTAACACAGAATTTTTCAATGGTGACATAACGAACATGAACAATATGCTGTTATCCAGCGAGTATAGTCAACCAGATGAAATTAACTTGTTTGAGTTATTTTATAATGGCGTTGGAGGAGCGTTTGGCGAAGTATCGGAGGATGAACTGTCAATGCTGACAGAGTTATGTAGTGATGCCCCGTATTTGGATATCATAAAAATCACAGCAAATGAAATGGATGCTTTTTTGCAGGAAAAAATGGGAATAAGTCTGGCGGAGACAAAAAAGACAGGCTTGGACAGTTTCTATTATTTGGAGCAATATGACAGTTACTATCTGATTATGGGAGACTCGAATTTTGATTGGTGTATGGTTACTTCCGGAACTTGGGAGTCAAATAACAAACTCATACTGAAATACGAAAAAGAGTATGAGGGGGGGCAATGGGTGGTCATTTTACAAAAGACGGATGATGGTTATTTGTTTATTTCTAACCAGAAGGCAGATTAAACAAGTTCAGACGAGAAAGAGAGGTATTTTATGAAGAGAAAAGAGGAAGCAATGAAAAAGTATATTGCGAGTTTTTTAGCTATTACGCAGCCTGCTTTGAAAGCTGTAAGTTGCACAGATATTGCAACTGGTGCAGGAGGACATCGTTACGGGCTATGTCAAATGGGTGCCGCATTGCGTGCAAAAAATGGTGATTCCGCATCGAATATTTTGTTGTATTATTACACTGATTGCAGGATCATATCCTGCACATTAAAATAGAAAATGTGCCAGAAAGAGATTAAGACGAGTATGGGTAAGATGAAAAATAAGGTTTTGCCGGTCTCTGTTCTTGTGTTGTTTATGCTGATGTGCATCAATGCGTGTGGAATATCGAAATCCAGGGATAGTGCTGATATGGTCTCAGAGCTTAATAACAGGATTATAGAAAAGGTAGCAGAGAATTACGAAGAAGGTAACATCAGTGCATTAGATATTGTTATAGTTCGGATTGATTTTGGTTCTTTCTCGCAAGATAATGCCAGTGAAATATTCGTGTTATGCAAGATTTTGAATACCCCTCATGTTGCAGGATTGGATAAAACGGTGGGTATCCTTTTAGATGCTGATTCATTAGAAATGGTAGCATATAAGGAGTTTGCGGCTGATAAAGTAGTTATAAACTGTATTCAAGCGAGTGACGGACAAAGCAGAATATTGGTATCAAAAACCACAACATATCAAGGAATATCAACACAGGAAATTCAGCTTTTAGCTGTCGAAGGCAGTCAATGGGTAGAAATTCCGATAGATGCGCTAAAGATCATTGGAGATGAATCTTTTTATTATATGGATATAGTAGATGATTTGATTATTGTGGCATCTGAGGATAAATTGATAAGTTCTGAAGAAATCGTAGCAGTATTAAAGTGGAACCCTGAGACAGAGCAGTTTGTTTTGGAACAGTAACGGGTTTGGCGGTGTGCAAGTCCAAATTATTAAATAACAATGTGCATAAAGAAAAGCGGAAATCTGGCTATATTAGATGAAATCACCATGACCACTAATTCCTTTGTCTATCAGAATGCTGAAAGCGGTGATGCTAAAGTTTAATTTTTATTTAAAACCGTATTTTCCAAAGAGGGAAGAAGTTCGGCAACCGTAACTTTTTCCACGGAGTCAGCTTTCGTACCTTTTGTTTTAGGCTTCTTAACCCTGGTTTTAAGAGGAGAAAACCGGCGCATTTTAAACTCTGGTTTAACCATTATCACCGTCAGAAATCCAGAAGTAAACAAAAGTAAACATATTATTTGATACTTTGAGAAATCAAAAAAATCGGAAACGCTGTATTTATCAGCATTTCCGACCCTTTTAACCTAATAGCGAGAGGGGGATTCGAACCCTCGACACTGCGGGTATGAACCGCATGCTCTAGCCAACTGAGCTATCTCGCCATATGACCAACCGAAGTTGGAATGGAACCTATAGGGCTCGAACCTATGACCCTCTGCTTGTAAGGCAAATGCTCTCCCAGCTGAGCTAAGATTCCATTTCGTTGCTCTCGCAACCGACCTGTTCAGTATACAATGCGTGTCCCACTTTGTCAACACGTTTTTTGATATTTTTGTAAAAATTTTGTATGCAATTAGAACAATAATAGCAAAAAGCAGGAAATTACAGGGCTTTCTTTACACTGATAGCCTTCATGGGGCACATTTCCTGACAACAGAAGCAGGAGATGCAGCCTTTTCTCTTGAATTTCGCCTTGCGATTTTCGATTCTGATGACATGTGCCGGACAGCTTTCCGCACATTTTCCGCATCCCACGCATTTCTCCGGGGTCAGCTGCGGATAGGATTTCAACAGTCGGGAAGCCACGAACATGAAAGGCTTGCGTAAAAATTTCGGCACACCGTTGGTAAAATCTAATTTTATGGTATCCGGCTTCTGAAAAGGAGATAAGCCTTCCGGAACCGGATCTCCCACAAGCGCCAACTCCTTAGGGCGAGCCAGACCTTTTTCCAGTGCCTGACGCAGCATGACGATCTCTGTAGGTTCTAATCCCATAAGTTTTGCGGCGAAGCAGTCCTGGGTATAGAAATCTTTTGCCGCCAGCAGCATATGCAAAGGATGCGAAGTGCCGCCGGTGGGACCGTTACCCTCCATGGCATCAATGGCGTCAATGACGGTGAGATTGGGAGCTACGGTCTGAGCCAGTTCTAAGAGCATGTTGGAGAAATCTTCGATCTCCGGCCAGCGGTAGTGCATCTGGGGCTTTTCCAGACCGGGGATGGTGCCGAAGAGATTCTTGATGCCGCCGGAATAGCCGGTCATGGCATGGGTCTTCAGTTTACAGATATTAATGATATAATCGGCTTCCACGATAGGAGTGATCAGGTGGAAACTGTGATTTTTAAATCCTGCCGGACAATTTACGGTCTGTGCGGAAAAGTCCATGTTGAGTTCAGCACCTTCGCCCAGAGTATCCATGCCGCATACGTGATATACGTGTTTCATGGCTTCGGCATTGTAGAGACCGCCGGAACTTTCCGCAATGGTGATGTGCTGCATGCCCTGCTCTCGCAGCCACCTGATCACAGCTTTTATGACCAGAGGGTGGGTCGTGGCGGGAAAATCCGGGGATTTCGCCATGACGAGATTCGGCTTGATGACGATCTTCATCTCCGGGCGCAAGTCTGCGGCGATGTTCAAAGCCTCCATACTTTTGCAGATGGCGGGATAGATCAGTTCTTCGTTATATTCCGGTACGATGTGTAATGTCTGTATCATAATGACCTCTAAAGTGGTTTATTTTCTATATAGTACATGAATTTACTTGTTTTTTCAATGCTTCCGTGCTATACTACGAAATGTTGTTGAGATTTGATGGAAGAAATCAGAAGCGCATCGCAATGATTTCTTTTTTTGTGCTAAAAAGGAGTATTTTGTGAGTTATTTTTTGGAAAATGAAGAAGTGGAAAAAGTAGAAGAGGTAAAGGAGCAGGACGGTATCGCATCGATCGAGCCGTTGTTGGATAACCGTATCGTCCGTGCGATTCGTGAGATGGGTTTTGAGAAGCTGTCTCCGATCCAGGAGCAGGCGATTCCCTATTTATTACAGGGTGAGGACATTATCGGACAGGCACAGACCGGAACGGGCAAGACTGCTGCATTCGGCATTCCGGCGATCCAGCACATCAATCCGGATGTGAAAAAGTTACAGACCATTATCTTGTGCCCCACCAGAGAACTGGCGATCCAGGCAGCGGAAGAACTGCGGAAGATCGCAAAATACATGCACGGCATTAAGGTGCTGCCGGTCTACGGCGGACAGGATATCAGCCGTCAGATCGCGGGACTGCGGGGCGTGCAGATCATCGTGGGAACCCCAGGACGTGTCATGGACCATATGCGCAGACGCACCATTAAGCTGGATCTGGTGAACATGGTGGTACTGGATGAAGCGGATGAGATGCTCAACATGGGCTTCCGTGAGGATATGGAGCTGATCCTTGGTCAGATCCCCGGAGAGCACCAGACCGCTCTGTTCTCCGCGACCATGCCGAAGCCGATCCTGGAGATTACAGACCGTTTCCAGAACGATGCGAAATTAGTAAAGGTGGCAGCGCAGGAGCTGATCATTCCCCTGGTATCCCAGAAATTCTACCGTGTGAAAAATCAGGACAAGGATGCCGCCTGCGTAAGACTGTTAGAGTATTATCAGCCGAAGCTGACCCTGATCTTTTGTAATACGAAGAAAAAGGTGGACGAGCTGTCGGATTTATTAAAGGAGCAGGGATTCCAGGCGGAAGGACTGCATGGAGATCTGTCCCAGGCGCAGCGTGACGCGGTCATGAAGCGTTTTCGTAACGGTGGAACCAGTATCCTGATCGCTACGGATGTGGCAGCCAGAGGTATTGATGTGGATGATGTGGAAGCTGTCATCAATTACGATATTCCGCAGGATATCGAGTACTATGTGCACCGTATCGGCAGAACCGGTCGTGCCGGCAGAAAGGGCAGATCCTTCACTTTTGCCAATAGCAGGGAGATCTACAAGATCCGCGAGATCGAGAGAGTCTGCCACACCACCATCACGGAGAAAAAGCTTCCCGGTGCTGCGAAGGTGCTGAAAGCGAAAGCAGACAAATATCTGAACAAGGCATGGGAACTGCATGAGCATGAAGACATCGAGCTGATGAAGAGCTTTTTACAGCGGAAGATGGAAGAGGAAGGCTGTGATGCACTGGAGCTGGCAGCTGCCATGCTGAAATTACAGGTCGGTGACAAGGGCGAGGAGATCGCCGCAGATGAATATACAAAGCGTGGCAATCGCTTCGGGGACAGAGGCCGGTCCGGCAGAGACGATGGTGAAGGTCGCAGCTTCGGCAGAGGAGACGGAAGACGGAAGCTTGGCCGTGAAGACGGGGAACGCAGAAGATTCGGCCGCAGTGACAGAGATCGCAGAGACGATGGCAGCACCGGTTTCGGTGAGGACAGAAGACGCCGCAGAGATGAAAACCGTGAGGATGGAAGAAAATGGGGCGGCTGTGACAAAAAGACGGCTGACCGCAAATACTCTGGGGACAGAGCGGAGAGAGAAGCGAAAAAGAGAAAGAAACGGGAAGAGCCGGGCATCGGTAACAGCTTCCCCAAGAGAAAACGATCTTAATTTAATGAGAAAACTTGTAGATTTGCCGCAAAAGCCGCAGTTGTGCTTTTGCGGCAAATCGTGTATAGTTAGGGAAGAATGCATAGGCAATAACAGAAAGGTCTGCGGTATGAAAACACTGAAAAAACAGATACCATATATTTTGCTGGGAGCGACGCTTCTGCTCCTGCTTGGCTTGAATATCATCAGTCAGGATCACTGGCTGGATTCAGATATGGCGGCGGAGATGATCTTTTCCCGGATCCTTTCCGAAGAACACCACATTTTTTCCACGACAAACTGGTATTATTCCACGGAATTCCGCGTGTTGTATACACAGCTGATCATGGGACCGCTGTTTCGCATCTGCAGCAACTGGCATGTGATCCGCACGATCACGAACCTGGTATTTTATGGATTGATGCTGGCTTCCTATTATTATTTTATGAAGCCGTTAAAAGTATCCCGCGGACTTACAGTGTTAAGCTCCTGTCTGCTGCTGTTGCCTTTTTCCGAGACTATGATGACGCATATGCAGATGGGTAATACCTACATGTCCCACGTGATCCTGGTGCTGTGGTTCTTCGGTATGTATCTGCGGTTGTGTAGCGGAGAATATCATGCAAAACACAAGGTCAGCCTGTGGATATTCTATGTGCTGCTTGCTATCGTCTGTGGAATGTCCGGCGTGCGTTACCTGCTGGCATTGCAGTGTCCTCTGGTACTGACTTCCTTTTTCTATCTGCTGGGCGGTGAGGAATTTCAGAGTTTCCGAGGAGAGATGACAAAGGAGCATTTCCAAACTCTATTTTCTACGGACAGGATGCGGTATTTTCTCTATAGTCTGGCAGGGGCATTTTTCGCAGTCGTGGGATATGGCATCAATGTAGTGTTCATCAGTCACAAATACGTATTCCAGACCTATGGCGCCACGAACTTCATCGCATTGTATCACGGTGTGTTATTTGACCGGATCCAAAATGCGGTGGGGTGTCTGCTGATGCTTTTTGGCTATATTCCGGATAAGGGATTTTTATCCCTGCGGGGTGTTGTGACGATGGCAGCCTTCGTGCTGCTTGGCATCTACGGATACGTTACGGTCAAAAGCGGGAAAATGCAGCGTGTCACGGGATTTCGCAGTCTGATCACACTGTTTTTGAAAGTCAGTTTTGTACTGAATCTGTTTGTGTTTATTTTTACCACCAGTACCATGGTGCCGCGGTATTATATCACGATCTTCATTTTCGCCCTGCCGGTATTGTGTTTTTATCTGGAAGAGGAAAAAATGCCCTTTGACAGATTTGCGGTGGCGGCACTGCTTACTATCTGTCTGATCCTCGGAACGGGGAAAACGGTGATGTCTTTCCTGACGGTGGACAAGAACGAGACGAAGCGTCCAGTGGCGGAATTCCTTGCGGGGAACGGATATGATTTCGGCTTCGCTACTTATAATAATGCCAATATCATCACGGAGCTTACGAATGGTGAAGTGGAGATCGGCAACATCGGAGATCCCGAGCACCTGGAGTATTTCAAGTGGTCTTCGCCTATGAAATATTATGAGGAAGGGTATCATGCCGGGGAGACATTCCTGCTCCTGACGGCGGAGGAGTGTGCGGAATATGCAGAGGCTCCGGCATTAAATCAGGGCGAAAAGGTATATGAGGACGGCAGTTATACCGTCTATGTATTCGACAGCACGGAGGATCTGATGGATTGTGCTGTGGCGAGACAATAATGACAGAGATTTGGCATATTGCAGACGATATTGGCGCCCGGCACTGGCCGCAACGGGACAGAACGGTTTGGGGACTGGCTGGTTGGAGAAGCCGGTGAGACACAGGGATGCCGGTATTTTTTTAAAAATAGCGTCTGCGGAAAGGTTGTAAGTATGAGAATCGGAATGGGATATGACGTACACCGTCTGGTGGAGGGAAGAGACCTCATCATCGGCGGCGTGAAAATACCTTATGAAAAGGGACTTTTGGGACATTCGGATGCGGATGTCCTGCTCCATGCGATCATGGATGCGCTGTTGGGAGCAGCGGCGCTGGGGGACATCGGGAAACATTTCCCGGATACAGATCCCGCGTACAAGGGTATTTCTTCCATAAAATTGCTGGAAAAAGTGGGCGAGCTGCTGGAAGAAAATCATGTGTTTATCGAAAATATCGATGCGACGATCATTGCACAGGCACCGAAGATGCGCCCGCATATCGATACCATGCGGGAAAATATCGCGAAAGCCCTGCTGATCGATGTGGGACAGGTCAATGTGAAGGCTACCACGGAGGAAGGACTGGGATTCACCGGCAGCGGAGAGGGAATCTCCTCTCAGGCAATCTGTCTGGTGACTACGCCGTTTGATCTTACGGCACAGGCGATGCAGGGCGGCTGCGGAAGCTGCAGCGGATGCCCGAAGAGCTGATAATTTCGGAAAATAAGAACTTGACAAATGGGTCGATAGGATATAGACTTTAATTAGAACAAGGTCTGTATACCATCGACCTTTTATAATGTTATGAGTGCAAAAAAGCCAATAGGATTGCATAATTGGCAAGTGCTGGATTAAGAAGGATACAAGGAGGAATGGGAATGTATCAGATGACGGAGACAGAATACAAATTTGCTGAGCTGATCTGGGAGGAGGAACCCATCGGTTCCGGAGAACTGGTAAAACAGTGCGCGGAGAAGTTCGGCTGGAAGAAATCCACTACCTATACGTTTATTAAAAAGCTTTGTGAGAACGGTATTTTCAAAAATGAGAATGCCATAGTATCTTCCGTATTGAATAAGGAGGAATACCACAGAGCCCAGGGGGAGGCTTTCGTGGAGAAGGCTTATGGCGGTTCGCTGCCGAAGATGATCGCAGCATTTATCCAGAGCAAGAAGCTCAGCGCAGCGCAGATCGCTGAGATCGAAGCTATGATCGAGGATTATAAGGGGTAGGGGTTGACAAAATACTATTGTGATATTAAAGGTTCTATGCTAAGATAAATTGCATAGGGCCTTTTTCTATTATCAGATCTATTTTCTATTAGAATCCAATGTCGGAGAAATTTTCCAATCCATTGAAATTAAGTAGAAAATATGCTTTTAACTTCATTTATGCAACTAAAAACAGTTGCAAAAAACAAGCAGAAAAAATATAATATAATTAACAAGTGGTACAAATGGGACAAAAGGAAAAACTAATTGAACAGTTAAAAAACAGACCTAAGACATTTACGTTTCATGATGCGGAAGTTTTATTGGATTATCTGGAATTTACGAAATCCAATAAGGGGAAAACCAGCGGTTCCAGAGTGATGTTTACCAGTGAGGAACACGGGAGTATATTACTGCATAAGCCGCATCCGCAAAAGGAATTGAAAGCATACCAGGTCAGACAATTATGTGATCTGCTGGAACAGGAGGGATTGATTTGAAAAATACGATGGAATATAAAGGGTATGTCGGCAGCGTAGAATTTTCCGAGGAGGATGGGATTTTTTTCGGAAAGGTAATGGGGATTCGTTCCCTGATCTCTTATGAGGGAACCGATGCCAGGAGTCTGGTAGAGGATTTTCATGGGGCGGTAGATGATTATCTGCAACTGTGTGAAGGACAGGGGAAAGCTCCGGAAAAAGCATACAAGGGAAGCTTTAATATCCGGATCGCGCCTGAGACTCATAAGCAGCTTGTGATCCATGCAACGGAATGCCAGATGTCACTGAATGAATATGTGAGGGAAACGTTGGAAAAAGCAGTGATGTAGGAAACTCCAGGGTTGACAAAACCCGTATTTTTGCATATCTTATTTAGTAGGAATTATCATATATGTAGTAAAGGCATGGAGCAGGAAAAGTACTTTTCGGTGGGACGCCAGAGAGAAGCTGTTAGAAGCTGGGAGCGGCTTTCGTCTGAGGAAAAGGAAGTGCGCCTGTGAGCTGATCCGGGGAACAGACATAAGTATCCGGATCCGGTAAGCACCCGTTATGTGCATGGCGTTTTACGCCAGAGTGAAGGGCATTGTCCCTTAAGTAGAGTGGAACCGCGGATAAATTCGTCTCTAAGATGAAGTTTATTCGCGGTATTTTTTTTCGAGGTGAGAACATGGGCATCATCAAAAATTTAAAAGAAGAAGTCCGTATTATCAAGGAACGTGATCCTGCAATCCATTCCTCCATGGAGGTTCTTTTGTATCCCAGTTTCAAGGTCATGCTCCATTACAGACTGGCGCATAAGCTGTATCTGAGCGGACATTATTTCTGGGCGCGGTATATCTCCCAGCGGGGCGTGCGCAAGACCGGCATCGAGATCCATCCCGGTGCACAGATCGGCAAAGGATTTTTCATCGATCACGGTAACGGTGTCATCATCGGTGAGACCACCATTATCGGCGACAATGTGACAATGTATCAGGGCGTGACCCTGGGAGGTACCGGCAAGGAACACGGCAAACGTCACCCCACCATCGGCAACAACGTCATGATCAGTGCGGGAGCGAAAGTCCTGGGATCCTTCACCATCGGAGATAATTCGAAGATCGGTGCCGGAAGCGTGGTCTTAAGCGAAGTGCCGCCCGGATCCACGGTGGTAGGTGTACCGGGGCGCGTGGTAAAGCGCAACAACGCAAGTCTCCCCCAAGAGACCATGAACCAGACGGATCTCCCCGATCCGGTGCGTGAGGATATCACGGTATTGCAGCGTGAGAATTCCGAACTGACCAACCGGGTACTGGAAATGGAAGATGAATTAAAGCAGCTGCGCAGGCTGGTGGTAATGAGTGCGGAGGCCGGGGAACAGCCCCAATCTGCAGAAAATGACAAGACAGTGTGATAAAATAAAGATAGATCATTGCAAAAATCGCAATTAGGAAAGGATAAACAATGAGCATTCAAATCTACAACACCTTAAGCAAGAGAAAAGAAGAATTCAAGCCCTTAGAGCCCGGCAAGGTAAAAATGTATGTCTGCGGACCTACCGTATACAACCTGATCCATATCGGAAATGCCCGCCCTATGATCGTATTTGATACCGTGCGCCGTTACATGGAATACAAGGGATATGAAGTGAACTATGTATCCAACTTCACGGATGTGGACGATAAGATCATCAAAAAAGCTAACGAAGAGGGCGTTGAACCCGGCGTGATCTCTGAGCGTTACATTGCAGAGTGCAAAAAGGACATGGAGGGCATGAACATCAAGCCCGCTACCAAGAACCCCAAGGCTACCGAGGAGATCGGAGGCATGTTAGACATGATCCAGACCCTGATCGATAAGGGACATGCTTATGTTGCTGCAGACGGTACCGTGTATTTCCGTACCAGAAGCTTCAAGGACTACGGCAAGCTGTCTCATAAGAATCTGGACGACTTACAGGGCGGTAACCGTTCTCTGTTAGTCTCCGGTGAGGACCAGAAGGAAGATCCCTTAGATTTCGTACTGTGGAAGCCGAAAAAAGAAGGCGAGCCTTACTGGGATTCCTGTTGGTGTCAGGGACGTCCCGGCTGGCACATCGAGTGCTCCGTTATGAGTAAGCGTTATCTCGGCGAAGAGATCGATATTCATGCCGGCGGAGAGGATCTGATCTTCCCTCATCATGAAAATGAGATCGCACAGTCCGAGGCAGCCAATGACAAGCCTTTTGCAAAATACTGGATGCACAATGCTTTCCTGAACATCGACAACCGCAAGATGTCCAAATCCCTGGGCAATTTCTTCACTGTCCGGGAGATCTCCGAAAAATACGATCTGCAGGTACTGCGTTTCTTCATGCTGTCCGCGCATTACAGAAGTCCGCTGAATTTCAGCGCTGACTTAATGGAAGCTGCGAAGAACGGCTATGAGAGAATCGTCACCAGCGTGGATAATCTGAAGTTTTTACTGGACAAGGCAGCAGATACCGAAATGACCGGAGAAGAGAAGAACTTACTCACCGAGGCACAGGGTTTCGAGACCAAGTTCGACGAAGCTATGGATGATGATTTTAACACCGCAGATGCACTGGCAGCTATTTTCGAGCTGGTAAAATTCGTGAATTCAAATGCCAAGGCTGAGAGCAGCAAGGCATTCCTGGAAGCATTAAAGCAGGAGATCGTGACCCTGTCCGATATCTGTGGACTGATCGTGGACAAAAAAGCAGAGATGTTAGACAGCGACATTGAGGCACTGATCGAGGAGCGTCAGGCAGCCAGAAAGGCGAAGAACTTCGCAAGAGCCGACGAGATCCGTGATGAACTGTTAGCTAAGGGCATTGTACTGGAAGATACCAGAGAGGGTGTAAAATGGAAGAGAGCATAACCCTTCTTACTAAGATCAAGCAGACCTTCGACTGCGAAGGGCAGGACGTCCGGGCATATTCTCCGCTGACATTAGCCTACATCGGAGACGGGATCTATGAACTGGTGATCCGAAGCATTGTGGTGGAACGTGCCAACCGCTCCGCCAATGACCTGCATAAAAAGACAACACGCTATGTAAAAGCACCGGCGCAGTCCGCCATGATCGAGGCACTGCTTCCGGAGCTGACGGAGGACGAGGAAGCGGTGTACCGCAGAGGACGCAATGCCAAATCCTACACCACGGCGAAAAATGCTTCTGTGGCAGACTACCGCAGAGCTACTGGATTTGAAGCACTGATGGGGTATCTGTACCTGACAGGACAGACAGACCGGATGCTTGAGCTGATCAAAAACGGTATCCGCCTGGCAGGTCTGGAGATCTGAGTGTAATGTAACGCATGTGACAGAAAAGTAATGCATAATGAGAAAGTAATGCATAATGAGAAAGTAATACGTACTAAGAAAGGACAAGCATGGGATATCAGGAATTTACCATAGAGGGCAGAAATGCCGTGATCGAGGCGTATCGTTCGGGCAAACCCATTGACAAGCTGTTCATTTTGGATGGCTGTCAGGACGGTCCGATGATGACCATTAAAAGAGAAGCAAAAAAACATGACACGTTAGTAAAGTATGTGACCAAGGAGCGTCTGGATCAGTTATCCGAGACCGGAAAACATCAGGGCGTCATTGCTTATGCGGCGGCTTATGAGTACGCGGAGGTGGATGACATTCTGGAAGCAGCGAAGAAAAAGGGTGAACCGCCCTTTATTTTCCTGCTGGATAATATTGAAGATCCTCATAATCTGGGAGCTATCATCCGTACTGCCAATCTGGCAGGTGCCCATGGTGTCATCATTCCGAAGAACCGTGCAGCGGGACTGACCGCTACGGTAGCGAGAACCTCCGCCGGAGCACTGAACTATACGCCGGTGGCAAAGGTGACGAATCTGGCGAAGACCATCGAAGACCTGAAAAAGGAAGGTCTGTGGTTCGTGTGTGCGGATATGGGCGGTACTACCATGTACGATCTGGATCTGAAGGGCCCCATCGGTCTGGTCATCGGCAACGAGGGCGAGGGCGTAGGCCGTCTGGTGAAGGAAAAATGCGACATGGTGGCGTCTATTCCCATGAAGGGGGATATCGATTCCCTCAATGCTTCCGTAGCAGCAGGCGTACTGGCTTACGAGATCGTACGTCAGAGACTGCAGGCATAACAGATCGCTGTATCCGGAAACAGGATATCAAAGGAGAAAGAATGACAGAGCGTTTCAAATATGAAGATATGACAGATGAGGAGCTCATCGACCAACTGCGGGAAGGCGACAGGCAGGTGATGGACTACATCTGTGATAAGTATAAAAATCTGGTGCGCAGCAAAGCAAAATCCATGTATATCCTGGGCGGAGACAGCGAGGATCTGATCCAGGAGGGGATGATCGGGCTGTTCAAGGCAGTGCGGGATTACGACTGTGGCAGAGACGCCAGCTTTTACACGTTTGCGGATCTGTGTATCAGCAGACAGATGTATACGGCGGTGCAGGCATCGCAGCGGCTGAAGCACACACCGTTGAATACCTATGTCTCCCTGGACAGCCATGGAAGAATGGAAGAGGACAGGGATCCGGAGACACAGACGCTGGCGGAGCTTCTGACGGATAAGACCGGCAGGAATCCGGAGGAACTTTTCCTGGATAAGGAGAGAGTGGCCTATCTGGAGAAAAGGATCGCTACGGAGCTGAGTGAGCTGGAGCGTCAGGTGCTGGATCTCTATATTACGGGAATGAGCTACACACAGATTGCGAAGGTGCTCAGGAGGAGTGAAAAAGCAACAGAAAATGCGTTGACCCGTGCAAAGCAGAAAATCCGCAGCTTTTTAAGCAAAGAATCGAAATTTTAGATTTATTTAATGGATTTTCGCAATCCGTTAGTGGTAACATACTACTATACAGATGCTTACGTGGGAAAGGCGCGGAAATATATGGAAAAATTTAGTGTAAAAAAACCGTTTACAATTCTGGTGATGGTAGTTGCCATCATTATTCTGGGATTTGTAAGTTTATCGGGAATGACAACGGATCTTCTGCCTAAGATGAGTCTGCCGTATTTACTGGTGATCACGACTTATCCGGGAGCGAGTCCGGAGAAAGTGGAGTCCAGTGTGAGCGAACCTGTGGAAAGCGCATTGGGCTCCATTTCCGGTGTAAAGAATGTATACAGTATGTCCTATGAAAACTACGGGATCGTAGAACTGGAATTCGCAGACGGAACGGATATGGATTCCGCCATGGTAAAGGTATCGAGCGCTCTGGACAGTGTAAAATCGACATTGCCGGAGGAATGCGGTTCTCCGAATATCATGGAGATCAGCATGGATATGATGGCTTCCGTATATCTGGCGACATCCTATGAGGGTAAGGATATTCAGGAGACTTCGCGGTTTGTCGAGGACACGCTGATCCCCTATCTGGAACGGCAGGAGGGTGTGACCAGTATCTCTGACATCGGAATTGTGGAGAATTCCATCTCTGTGGATCTGAATCAGGATAAGATTGATGTGTTGAACGAGAAAATCCTGGCAAAGACCAATGATGCTTTTGCGGATGCGGTGGATCAGCTGAATGATGCGAAGAAGCAGCTGCTGGAATCGGAGCAGAAGCTGGCAGACAGCACGCAGGAGCTGGTCGACGGACAGAAGGATATCGATGACGGCAGGACGAAGTTAGACGATGCGCAGAAGGAACTGGACGAGCAGAAAGAAAAACTGGAAGATGCCAAGGACTCCCTGGAGGATCAGAAGAAGGATACCGAGAATAAGCTGGCGACCGCCAGCCAGGCACTGGATCAGTTGAACGCATTGCAGACAGACCTGCTGACGTTACAGGCGCAGGAGGCATCGCTGAAAGCGACGATCACACAGATAGAAAAATCCCTGGAAGAACAGGGCAAGACTACAAATGATATTCCGAATGTAGTAGCCGGATTAGATCAGATGAGTACAGTTCTGACATCTTCATTAATGAATCTGACGGACCAGAACAGCACATACGTAAATTCAGCGCTTGCTGCCGTCAATCCCGCTATGAGCCTTCATAGTCTCGGGATAGATGAAGCAACATGGGATACCCTGACGCCCGAAGGGCGAAAAGAGCTTTTGCAGAAAACAGCAGACGGATATCAGACCCAGAAGGCTCTGTTATCCGGGTATAAGGACTACGTATCTTCCCTGAACAGCCTTCAGGTCGAGAAAGCCGGCGTGCAGGCAGCAGTATCCACAGCAGAAGCGGAGCTGAAGAAGAGCGGTGTTTCCTATACGGATATTGAAAAGGCAAAAATCGAGGCGGCAGCAGGCTTCGGTGCGGCTTCTGCACAGATCTCTTCCGGACAGAGTGCACTGAATTCCGCCCAGACAACCCTTGACAGCAACAAGGAGAGCCTGGATTCTGCCCAGGACCAGATCACAGAGGGCTGGGATTCCATTGCGGATGCGAAAAAGCAGCTGGCAGACGGCTGGGATCAGTATAATACCTCTCTGGAGAATTTTGAGGCACAGAAGGCAGAGGCACTTCGTAATGCCAATGCAGACCAGCTGGTGAATATGCAGACACTGTCACAGCTCATCTATGCACAGAATTTTGCCATGCCGGCGGGGTATCTGGATGATGCGGAGGACAATTCCTGGCTGCTTAAGGTCGGAAGCAATTATGAAAGTGTGGACGAACTGTCCAATATCGTACTTACCAATATTGAAGATATCGGGGATGTACGGCTGTGCGATGTGGCTGACATCACGGTGATCGATAACGCCGATGACAGCTATGCCAGACTGAATGGTCAGAGTGCAGTGGTGCTGTCTGTGTTCAAGAGTTCCACAGCGGGAACAAATGAGGTGAGTAAAAATATCGCTGCTGCAATTTCAGAGCTGGAAGAGCAGTATCCCGGACTGTCGGTACTGACACTGATGGATCAGGGCGATTACATAACTATGATCATAAATGGCGTATTGCAGAGCATGATCGTAGGTGCGGCACTGGCAATCCTGATCCTGGCGCTGTTCTTAAAGGATGTAAAACCTACCATCGTTGTAGCTGTCAGCATTCCCCTGTCTGTTCTGACGGCATTGATATTAATGTATTTTACAGGTATTTCACTGAACATGATGTCGTTATCGGGTCTGGCACTCGGAATCGGTATGCTGGTGGATAACTCCATCGTCGTGATCGAGAATATCTATCGTCTGCGGTCTAAGGGAGTCGGTGCGGCGAGAGCAGCGGTACAGGGTACAAAACAGGTGGCAGGTGCGATTATTGCTTCCACCCTGACAACAGTCTGCGTATTCCTGCCGATGGTATTTACCGCAGGAACTGTCCGTGAACTGATGATGCCCATCAGTCTGACGATCATATTTACCCTGGCGGCATCGCTGCTGATCGCTATGACCGTAGTGCCGGCAGCAGGTTCGACCCTGCTTCGTAATTCCAAAGAGAAGAAGCATCCGTTCTTTGACAAGGTGCAGGATATCTATGGAAAAATGCTGGCATTCTGCCTGAAAGTGAAGGTCGTGCCCCTTGCCATTGCCATCGGCCTGCTGGTATACAGTATCTGGGCGGTCATGCGGATGGGTATCGTCATGATCCCGGATATGACATCTAACCAGATTGAGATATCTGTGCAGATGCCGGAGGATACGGATAAGGAAGAATGCTACAAGAGGGCTGACCAGGTGCTGGATGCCATGACGACCATAGATGGCATCGGAGATGTAGGTGCCATGGCAGGTGGAGATACCACCCTGGTGGCTTCTTCTTCCGGTATGTCAGACAGCACCTACGATCAGTTTACATTTTTGGTGCTGACAGAGAATGAGAATGCCGGAAAAGAAGAAGTAAACAGAATCTGCAGGGAGATAGAAGAACGCACAGCGGATATTGACTGTGAACTGACAATATCAACAGGAATGTCTGAGATGAGCACGATGATGGGTTCAGGATTATCTGTTAAGGTATATGGCGATGATCTGGATACCCTGACGAAGATCACGCAGGACATCTGCGATCTGGCTGCTACGATCCCGGGCTATGAAAATATTTCCAACGGGCAGGAAGAGCCGGATCAGGTCATCCGTCTGGTGCTGGATAAAGATGCCGCCATGCGCAAAGGGCTGACGGTTGCCCAGATTTTTTCCGAGCTGAACGGAAAGCTGACGGAGAGTACCGATGCCGCTACTGTGACCATAGACGGCGAGGATATGAAGATCGTCGTAAAGGATGGAAGAGAACCGCTGACCCGTGAGAATCTCCTGGACTATAATTTTGAGATTCAGACTACGGATGATAATGGCAACACTGTCACAGAGGATCATCCGCTGTCTGAGTTCGCCACACTAAAGCTGGAGGAGGGTGTGCAGAGCATCAACCGTGAGAACCAGAGCCGCTACATGACGGTGACAGCCACTGTGGCAGAGGGAAGCAATGCCACCCTTCTGTCCAGAGAATTGCAGCCATTGATCGATGCGTATGAATTGCCGGACGGTTATACCATTGACACTGCCGGAGAATCCGATATGGTCAATCAGATGGTGATCCAGATGAGTAAGGTCTTGCTCCTGGGTCTTGCCCTGATCTACCTGGTCATGGTGGCACAGTTCCAGAGCCTGCTCAGTCCGTTTATTGTATTGTTCACAGTACCTCTTGCGTTCACGGGTGGTCTGATAGGATTACTGCTTATGAACGAGCCGCTGTCTGTTATGGGTATGATGGGCTTCGTGGTGCTGCTGGGTACGGTTGTCAACAACGGTATTGTGTTCGTGGATTATGCGAACCAGCTCCGTATGGGAGGACTGGAACGCAGAGAGGCACTGATCGCTACCGGTAAGACCCGAATGCGCCCGATCCTGATGACAGCACTTACCACGATCCTGGCAATGGCAAGCCTCCTGTTCGGAGATGACCTCTCCAGCCAGATGTCCAAGGGCATGGCGATCGTAGTGGCGGGAGGACTTGCTTACGCAACCCTGATGACACTGTTCATCATCCCTGTCATGTATGATATCCTCTTCAAGAGAAAGCCTCTCCAGGTGGATATCGGCAGTGAGAATCTGGATGACGTACCGGATGATGCGGCGGATTACCTGAAGCGGAAGGAGCAGAAGGACCTGGAGCAGCAGGAAGCGACACAGAAAGACGAGAAAAATCCTAAATAGTTATAAGTGTAGCAAAAAAAGCAAAAAAAGAAAAAATTTGTGTTGACAAATATAGATTGCTTTGTTACAATGAATCACGGTGATTGCGTTAGCAGTCACGTGATGCTGCTGTGGCTCAGTCGGTAGAGCGTCGCATTGGTAGTGCGGAGGTCACGGGTCCGATTCCCGTCAGCAGCTCTTTTGAAAAGCGTGGAAACCTTGAAAATACAAGGTTTCCACTTTTTTGTGTGCCTGAAAGTTTACAGACGATGGTAGACAACCAGAATAAACCAGATGTACACTTGCACGGGCCAACGATTCAGCTTACAATATAAAATAGTAAATTTATGTTCGGACACAAACCAACCCGGTCAGATGAGGAAAACGTATGGAGGAACTGCACAGAGTATGTAAAAATTTCACACGTCATGACAAGAAGACCCGTACGATCCTGCTGTGCGAGATGCTGGAGTACACGAATGTATTTTTGGAGGCGGCATTCCGGGCGGAGGGGTATTCCTTCGAGACTTTAAAGAACCCGGTGAAGGACCGCACTCTGGCACTTCGCTATATCAGTAGCGACTATTGCTATCCGACGGTATTGATCCTTACACAGTTCCTGGAATATCTGGAAAGCGGGGAACGGGATCCGGAGGAGATCACCTTCATGGAGCCCCAGGCGGGCGGTGCCTGCAGGGCCGGAAATATCTACAATCTGCTCCAGAGAGTGCTGTACCGCATGGCAGAGCAGGGACAGCAGGAGTATGCCCAGATTCCCGTAATCTCCCTGAACCTCATGGGAGAAGAAAAACATACAGGCTTTCGCATTACTCCGTCACTGTTGTCCGGTGGGATTGCTGCCGGATGCTATGGCGATCTGATCATGTGCCTGTACCAGCAGGTGAAGCCCTACGAACAGAATCCGGGAGAGACGGACCGCATCCGCAGTCAGGTGGAAAAGAAACTGTGCGAGAGCATTCGGAGACACAGGAACGGACGGCACACCAGAGAGAAGAATTACCGGTATGCCTGCGAAGTATTTTCGAAGGTACCGGTGAAACCCGGGAAGAAAAAGAGAGTTGGCATCACCGGTGAGATCTATATGAAATATTCGAAACTGGGAAATGACGATATCGAAAGTTTTCTGCTCCGGCAGGGAATGGAGCCTTACAGTGGTGGTTTCGTCAACTACTGTCTGTATTTGGTGGATACAGAGCGGTATAAGGCAGAAAAGTACCAGCACAATCCCATCATGGCGAAAGCCTGTGCCTTTGTGCTCCACCGGTTGTGTGAGGCACAAAAACATCTGCTTACGGTGATCGGGGAGACAGACCGGTTCCAGACGGATCTGCCGTTCCAGGAACTGAAGGAGAAAGTGCAGGGGATTTTGGCGGAGGGCTGCAATACCGGAGACGGCTGGCTGATTGCCGCAGAGGTGATACAATATGTGGAAAAAGGCTGTGGCAGTGTGCTGATCCTGCATCCCTTCGGATGTCTGGTCAGCCATGTCTGCGAGCGGGGAATTTTGCAGCGGCTGCATTCCCGTTTTCCGGATGTCAGTATCCAGACCATAGAGTATGATTACGACCAGAGCAAGACCCTCAGGGAGAGCCGCATTCTTTTGGCAATTTCCTAGGTTGGCAGCAGGTGCAGAACGTGGTACAATAAAACAGAAACTATTGCAATGTGTATTTTCAGGAGGGGAACGTGAAGATAAAATGCGACTGGTGTGGCAGCTGGATCAACGATTTTGATCAGGTCTGCCCGAATTGTGGAGGAGTGAACAACAATTATAACCGTCATGCCAACGGTGTACCACAGACGATCGAGGAATTGAAAGCCTGGGCGAAGGAGATGAATCTTCCGCTACAGGACATGCGGACCTTTATCGGAGAGGATTACAAGGGCGCGAAAGCCTTCGGTATTTACAAGGATGAGACCGATGGCACCTTCGTAGTCTATAAGAATAAAGAGGACGGTACCCGGGCAGTACGTTACAAGGGAACCGATGAAGCCTATGCGGTCAACGAACTTTACCAGAAGATGAAGGAAAGAGTGGTAGTGCAGAAAGCACACCAGCAGCCGAAAGCTGCGGCACCTGCCAGCCGCCCAACCAAAGATTACACCGCCTATAATAAGAAAAGAGCCCGGAGCAAAAAGATAGAAAAAACGGTTCTGACAATTTTCTGCCTGATCATGGCAGCATTGTCTCTGGTGGCGATTTTTACAGGCGCCTATTCTATCTGGCAGATTGACAACAGACCGGATAACGGCTATTACACCTATGAGGATCAGAACTATTACTATTATCATGGGAACTGGTACGAATGGGAGAATGATTCCTGGCGCTATGCACCGGATGAATCCTGGATGGAAAGCGATTACGAGAGTTACTATGATTCCTACAGCTATGACAGCGATGCGGAATATGAGGATTTTGAGGATTCGTCCTATTACACTCCTTATGAGTACAGCGATGATAATAACGATAGCTGGGATGATGACAGCTGGGATTCCGGATGGGATTCCAATGACAGTTGGGACTCAGGATACGATGACTGGGGCTCTGACTGGTAAAATGTGATTTAGAATACATACAAAGGAAGTCTTCGACAGGCTTCCTTTGCTTTTTCTTTTTTATGGTTTTGAACAGGAGAGAATATGAGCAGTTTACCCGGCATTACGAGGCAGGATGAGGAAAAAAGATTACAGCATACGTTAGTGTCTGCTGATTAATGAAAAAACCAGCTTGAAACCATCGATTTTACCGCATTTTTTACTCAAAAATGGTATAATAAAGTGCACGGTTTTATAAGTATTCAAATCTTTTTTCGTGCAGTTTTCTATAAAAAAGTACCCTTACAGGAGTGAAAAAATCAATGTACAAGTATACTGACAATACACAGAGCAATTTTCTCAGTTTTAACCAGCCAATAGGACTTCATATGAATCCTGAAAACAGATGGGTGAAGATGGCAGATGCCATTCCGTGGGAAATATTCGAAAAGAAATACTCCCGACTGTTCAAAGGAAAGAATGGACGCGTTGCAAAGCCTCTGCGTCTTGCCCTTGGCTCGCTAATCATCCAAACCAAGTATCAGTATTCTGACAGAGAATTGGTGGATCAATTGACTGAAAATCCGTATTATCAGTATTTTATCGGACTTCCTGGATATCAGGAAGAACCTCCGATTGACGCAAGTACGCTGGTCTTATTCCGTAAACGTCTGAAAATGGATGTTATCATGGAAGCCAACGAATATATGTTGGAAGCCTTCAAAGAGAAGGAATCCAAAGATAAAAACGATGATGATCATACAAATCCGCCTTCTGGTGGTGGAGATGGCGAATCAAACAAAGAACCTGAACAAGCACCGGAGAACAAAGGAACTCTTATGCTTGATGCAACCTGTGCCCCATCAAATATCAGGTATCCGCAGGATTTCTCATTGCTCAATGAAGCCAGAGAAAAACTGGAAACTATCATCGTCCGTTTCTGTAAAAGTTATGGATTTTCAAGACCACGTATGTATCGCAGGCAAGCCAGAAAGAACTACCTTGCACTTGCGAAAGCAAAGAAACGCAGCACTAAGAAAATCAGAGCAACCATTCGTAAACAGTTAGCATACATCAAACGTGATATCGGTTATCTTGAAAGCTATATGGAAGAAGGTTATGCGCCGACTTCAAAGGAAATATCACTTCTGATGACAATATATAAGCTATATGAGCAACAGCAGTACATGTACCAAAACAAGGTTCATAGTGTAGAAAACCGCATTGTCAGTATCTCACAACCATGGATCAGACCAATCGTCAGAGGAAAAACAAAAGCTCCAGTTGAATTTGGTGCTAAGTTTGATTTAAGCATTGATGATAACGGTCTTGGCAGAATAGAAAAATATCCTATGACGCCTACAATGAAAGTACAGTACTTGTTGAAACAGTGGAACGATTCAGGGAACGAACTGGTCATTACCCGGAACGCCTACTGGCAGGCCAGATATATCGAACCAGAGACAACAGAAATTTCTGTAAGCTTCAAGGAATACGATTATCCGGTCCAAAGCTTGGGAGACCAAGCCTTACAAAACAATCATCAAAAGAGAAAAAGCAGGAATATCAGGATAACACCGATCGAATTGAGGTAGAGCGCTCATTCAGTTTAAGTAAACGCTGCTACGGAATGGACTTGATAAGAACCAAGCTCTATGACACAACACTTACATCGATTGCGTTATCTGTATTTGTGACGAATTTATTCAAGATTCAGTCACGAATACTTTTTGCTCTTATTTATCTTTTGGAGCTGATTGGATTACAACCTGCTGATTTTGAATCGGAAACGGTTTAATCAGCAGACACTACGTTAGAGATCGCACAGCGCAAGGTGGATGCCAACAGGCAGAGTGTACAGGCTCTGGCGGAAGAACTGCATGCCATGCAGGAGGAATTCGACGAGAACGACAAGGAAGCCCAGACCCTGTGGCACAATGCGGATGCCCGCTTCAAGTTCGTGAATCAGGATCTGCGCCGGGCGGAACAGGCGAGGAAAAAGCCCTACTTTGGCAGAATCGATTTCCGGGACAAAAAACTGAAAAAAGACGAGGTCTACTATATCGGCAGAAGTGTCATTGCGGATAACCCGGCAGAACCGGAGGTCATCGACTGGAGAGCACCCATTGCCAGCGTATATTACGATGCCGCTCTGGGGGATGTCTCTTATTCCGTAAAGGGGGAGGGAAAATACGACATCACCCTGTCGCGGAAGCGCACTTATGAGATCGAAAATGATGAGCTGAAGGACTTCTACGATTCGGATGTGGTGGCCAACGATGAACTGCTGACAAAATATCTGGCGCGGAACAAAAAGGCGGTGCTGGGCGAGATCATTGCCACAATCCAGCAGGAGCAGAACGAAGTCATCCGCAAAAATCCCCAGCACAACATGATCGTACAGGGAGCGGCGGGCTCCGGCAAGACCACAGTGGCCATGCACCGTATTTCCTACATCCTGTACAACTACGAGCAGGAGTTTGCACCGGAAGATTTTTATATTGTGGGAAGCAATCAGGTGCTCTTAAACTATATAACGGGAGTGCTGCCGGAACTGAATGTTTACGGTGTCTCCCAGATGACCATGGAGCAGTTGTTCGTAAGGCTTTTGTACGAGGACTGGGACAAGTCCTGGCAGATCAAGCCGGTGGTAAAAGGTGTGACCCCGGCGGTGAAGGGAACTCTTGTCTGGTTTAAGGAGCTGGAGAATTTCTGCCTGCGTTATGAATACCGCGCGATACCCAGAGAGGACGTGGTGATCGAAAAGACTGGCAAAGTGCTGCTGGACCGGGCCACCATTGCACGCTTATTGAAAGAGACAAAGGATCTGTCCCGGGCGGACAAAATCAGCAGACTGACGGATTATCTGATGGCACGGCTGGAAAATGAGCTGAGCGGAAAATATTATTCCTATACCCAGCCGGAAAAGCAGAAGCTCAAGCATTATTATGAGACCTATTTCGGAAAAAGGGAATGGAAGGGCTCTGTGGCGGAACTCTACGAACAGTTCCTGAAGGAAGAGCAGGAGAAAGATTTCACGGTCGAGGTGCCGGAAGGTGTCTACGATGTCTATGATCTGGCGGCCATGGCCTACCTCTACAAGCGCCTCAAGGAGGACACGGTGATCCGGGAGGCGGGGCATGTGGTGATTGATGAAGCCCAGGATTTCGGCATGATGGCCTATGCGTCTTTAAAATATTGTCTGAGCAAATGTACCTATACGATCATGGGAGATGTGGCCCAGAATATTTCCGACCGCTACGGTCTCAACGACTGGACGGAACTGCGGAAATTGATGCTGCCTGGAGAGTATGATTATTTCGGCATTTTGCAGAAAAGCTACCGTAACACGGTGGAAATCTCGGAGTTTGCCACGGACATTCTGTATCACGGAAGCTTTCCGGTCTATCCGGTGGAGTCCATCATACGTCATGGGGAACCAGTCACGGTGAAAAAATGTGTGGATTTTACAGAGCAGGTGACACAGGCGGAGCAGATCATCAAAGCATGGCAGAGCAAGGGGCTGGATACCATTGCCGTAGTCTGCATTGACGAAGCGGAGGCGGAAAAAGTAACAGCAGCCTTACAGGACAGCGTGAACCTGAATACCGGAGATGCGGGGAAATGGGAGATCAGCGAGGGCGTCATGGTGCTTCCGTTAAAATACACCAAAGGTCTGGAATTCGATGCAGTACTGATCTTCAACGCTTCGGAGGAAGATTACCCAGTGGAAGACGGGTATGTGAAGCAGCTGTACGTGGCAGCCACCCGAGCTCTGCATGAACTGACGGTGCTGTACCGGGGGAAACTCACCGGACTGATCGTAGATCCGGTATCCCCAGAGCAGAAGCAGAGAATGAGCCTTGCCGTAGATGCCCAGAAGAAGCCGGTGAAAACGGTGGTAAAACAGGCAGAGTCGGAGAAGACAAAAGAAGAGATCTACAGACAGAGGGCACAGGAAGTGGAAAAGGAACGTGTGGCCAGAGAGCGTTACGGCCCAAAGAAGATCATCGTGACAAGAAACAGTCAGGGGACAACAGACGGCGCTACACCGAAGAAAGCAGGAAAGTCAGGGGAACCTGAATCGAGGCGGACGGGACAGCCGTCACCTGCGAAAGTATACGGGGCAGGAAACGGCAATGCTGGCAGAGCAACCGGCAGACAGGAGCCGCGGATGGTAGAAAATAACGGCGAGTACGGCGATATGCCGGATGCCAAAACACTGATGCCCGCCGGACATTCCAGGATCGACTGCGCTGTGCGCATGGTCATGAAGGGCAAGGGCTATGTGGACCTTTTGAGTAGTTACGGAACCTTGCGGATCACACCCCTTGCGGTGGATCTGTTCCGGATTTGTTTTGCCAAAGGGCAGTGTCGTGAATTCCCGAAAGCGGCGGTGACGGCAGCAGGAGACCTCAGATGCACGGTGCGGGAGAATCCTTCCCTGGTGGAAATTACAGCGGGATATGCCCAGATCCGTGTGGATAAAAAGACGGGAGCATTGACATTTTTAAATACACAGGGTAAGATTCTGCTGACGGAACGAAGCAGAGAACCAAGGCAACTCGGAGAAAAAAAGAACTGGAGCTTTTTTGAATGGAAAAAGGACGAGGCTCTGATCGCCGGAGGGATTGGGGCACCGAAACCTTTGAAGATAGGTAATTCCGCTGCTTATTTTTCCTACGGAAGAGCGGATGACAGATATCCGGGGCTGGCTTCGTCCAAAGGATATGAGATGATCTTCCCTGCGGGAAGCAGGGTATTGTGCTGCAACATAGCCATGTACGGAACTTATATTTCCATGGAAGAGACAGATATCATCGATTACTATTTACGCGCAAAATGATGGGGATCATCGGTATGGGTAACAATCTGATGGTGCTTTGGATGTGAGGAGAATTATGAAGACAACAATAACCGCAGTGATATTTGATATGGACGGTGTCCTCTTTGATACCGAGAGGATGTATATGGAGTGCTGGAGAGAAGCGGCAGAGCCTACGGGGCTTAAAAATGTGGATGAGATCTCCAAAGCCTGCATCGGCAGAACCTTACAGGGCACGAAGGAAGTATTCGAGGCAGCAAAGGCAGAGCAGGGCATTGACATCTCCTTTGAAGAATTGCATGAGGACTGCAGTCGTAGATTTAAGGAAAAGGAAGAACGGGATGGCCTTCCGGAAAAACCCGGCGTACATGAGATCCTGGAGTATTTAAAAAAGCAGGGTATTCCCGTAGCACTTGCTTCTTCCACGCGAAAAGCGGCAGTGATGGAGCATCTGGACAGAGCGGGTATCACATCTTATTTTCAGAAAATTATCTGCGGCGACATGGTGGAGCATGGCAAGCCTGCACCGGATATTTATCTGAAGGCATGCGAGGAGCTGGGCGTTGCACCCGGACAGGCACTGGCTGTGGAGGATTCCTTCAACGGTATCCGATCCGCCTATGCGGCAGGCTTATATACGGTGATGGTGCCGGATCAGCTGCCGCCCACAGAAGAAATCCTTGTGCTGGTAGACAAAAAGTGTGACAGCCTGACAGAACTTCAGGCACAGCTGCCGGAGCTTCTGGCGGTATGTGGAGACTGAGGATCATTCTACTGCGGCATGGAACCACAGAACCTTACAGCAGTCACAGGAGGGATCCCGTCTGATCACATGATCCGTGTGAGCAGGTACCATAAAGGCGGTACCGGGCAGCAGAGGGATTTCTTCGCCACCGACGAGAGCATATCCTTTTCCGTCCAATACGAAGAAGCCTTCCTGATCGTCATGCTTTTGCGGCATGTGATATTCTGTGCTGCGATAGAGGGATACGCCCATACGACAACCGTTTACACACCCCTGTTTTTCATCTAACAGAGTGTGCCCGGTGCGTTCGGGCATTTGAGCTATAATGGAATCTAAAGTAGTATAAGGAATCATTTGTATGCCTTTCTATGAATGTAATGTATAATGTAACGATTCAGTTACCATATTTTTAACAACAGTGTAGCAGACTGAGAGAGGAAAAACAATAGACTGCCTGTTCGGGCAGAGTAAAGGAATATAAAAATGGAAGAAAAAGAGACAATACAGCCCATTGAGATCACATGGGAAGAACTACAGTCCCGGGACCTTGAACGATACATTCTGGTGGATACCAGAGGGGATGAAGCAGTAAACTATGGAATGATTCCCGGAGCCATTGCAATCCCCGAATGTGAACTGGTGGACAAGCTGGCTGCGGCAGCAGGGGATAAAAAAGTGATCCTGTATTGCAGCCGCGGGCAGAACAGTAAAGCGTCCGCAGAATATTTCCGGGAACAGGGAATGGACGTCTACAGTTTACAGGGCGGCTATACCGGGTGGCTTCTGAACCTGATGCAGAAGGAACAGCCCGGAGAAAAAGAAAACGAGCGGGCACGGGAGATTGAAAAAAGCATCCGCAAAAAATTCCATAAAGTCCTGTTTTCCCGATTTGCCAAAGCTATCAATGAGTACGACATGATCCAGGAGAACGACAAGATCGCCGTATGTATCTCCGGTGGTAAGGATTCCATGCTGATGGCAAAGCTGTTCCAGGAGCTGAAGCGTCACAACAAGTTCCCCTTTGAACTGGTATTTTTGGTGATGGATCCCGGTTACAGTGAGGCGAACCGCAAGATCATCGAGAACAATGCGAAACTGATGGATATTCCCATCACGATCTTTGAATCCCAGATATTTGATGCGGTGTATGATATCGAGGATTCCCCCTGCTATCTGTGCGCCCGAATGCGCAGAGGCTATCTGTATAGCCATGCAAAGGAGCTGGGGTGCAATAAGATCGCCCTGGGACACCATTACGATGATGTTATCGAGACGATCCTCATGGGGATGCTGTACGGCGGACAGGTGCAGACCATGATGCCGAAGCTGCACAGCACGAATTTCGAGGGCATGGAGCTGATCCGCCCCATGTATCTGATCCGCGAGGACGACATCAAGCACTGGAGAGATTACAACGATCTTCATTTTATCCAGTGTGCATGCCGCTTTACCGATACCTGTACCACCTGCCGTACCGATGGCAGCAGTCCCTCCAAACGTATGGAAATCAAGAACCTGATCGCTTCCCTGAAGCAGACCAATCCCTTTATCGAAGGGAACATTTTCAAGAGCGTGGAGAATGTCAACCTACGCACGATCATCGCCTATAAAGAGGACGGTGTGAAACATCATTTTCTGGAGCATTATGACGAGTGGAAATAGGGCACCTGCACTTGACGGAAAGAGCTTTTTTATTCTATAATAGAACGTAAACCGTAAATTGTGGAAGGCTTTAAGCGCCCTTACAACAGGAGAAGCTATGATCAAGAGTATGACGGGATTTGGCAGATGTGAGACTGCCGAGAATAACAGAAAGTTTACCGTAGAGATGAAGTCTGTGAATCATCGCTACCTTGATGTGAACATCAAAATGCCGAAGAAGCTGAATTTCTTCGAGTCTGCGATCCGCAGTGAACTGAAGAACTACATTTCCAGAGGTAAAGTGGATCTGTTCATTACTTATGAAGATTTTTCCGAGAACACGTCCAGCGTCCGTTACAACAAGGAACTGGCAGCGGAGTATCTGGGATACCTGAAGCAGATGGCCAGCGATTTTGATCTGGATTGTGATATCAGGGTGTCTACCCTGTCGAAGTATCCGGATGTCTTCGTGATGGAAGAGCAGGATATCGACGAGGAAGAGCTGTGGAAGGAACTGCAGAGAGCCTTAAAGGGTGCCTGCGAGATGTTCGTACAGACCAGGATCACCGAAGGGGAACATCTTAGGGATGATCTGATCGCGAAACTGGACGGCATGCTGAAGCTGGTAGATTTCATTACAGAGCGTTCTCCCCAGATCATCGCGGAGTACCGTCAGAGACTGGAAGAGCGGGTGAAGGAACTGCTGGGTGATACCACAGTGGACGAAGGAAGACTTCTCACGGAAGTGACGATCTTCGCGGATAAGGTGTGCGTGGATGAAGAACTGGTGAGACTGCGCAGCCACATTGAGACCACGAAGAATACACTGGTAGCCGGTGGCAGCATCGGAAGGAAATTAGACTTCCTGGCGCAGGAGATGAACCGCGAAGCCAATACGATTCTGTCTAAGTCTAATGACCTGGAGATTTCCAACTGTGCCATTGAATTAAAGACTGAGATCGAAAAAGTCAGAGAGCAGATACAGAATATTGAATAGCCACGAAAGGCGATACAATGAACCGACTGATCCATGTGGGATTTGGAAATATTGTGAATACAGATAAGATCATTGCTATAGTAAGTCCGGAATCCGCACCTATCAAACGCCTGGTGCAGAAGGCAAAAGAGACGGGACTGGCAATCGATGCCACACAGGGACGCAGGACGAAATCCGTCCTGGTCATGGAGAACAGTCAGATCGTGCTGTCTGCACTTTTACCCGAGACGATTGCGGGAAGAGCACAGGCGTTGTGGCCGGAAGATGAAAAAGAGGACAGTGAAGAAGATGCAGAATAAGGGAATATTGATGGTGATCTCCGGATTCTCCGGAGCCGGCAAAGGAACACTGGTGAAAAAGCTGTTATCGGAATATGACAATTATGCATTGTCTATCTCCATGACTACCAGAGGACCGCGTGAAGGAGAACAGGACGGAAGAGAATATTTCTTCCGCACCAAAGAACAATTTGAAGAAAATATTGCAAAAAACGGATTTATCGAGTATGCTCAGTATTGCGGCAATTATTACGGAACGCCGAAAGCATATGTGGAAGAGCAGATGCAGGCAGGTAAGGATGTGATCTTAGAGATCGAGATTCAGGGAGCCATGAAGATCAAGGAACAGTTCCCGGAGAGCCTGTTACTGTTCGTTACCCCTCCCAGTGCAGAAGAGTTGCAGAAGAGACTGGTGGGCAGAGGAACCGAGACAGCCGATGTGATCGCACAGAGACTGGCACGGGCTTATGAAGAATCAGAAGGCATGGATGCCTATGATTATATAGTAGTGAACGACGATCTGGATGAGTGTGCTGCAGCGGTACAGAAGTATGTGGAAGCAGCGAAAAATGTACCGTCCCGTCGTGTAGAATTTATCACAGAGATCAGAGAGGAACTGAAAGGTTTCGCGAAAGGAGCAAAATAAAATGTTACATCCCTCTTATACCGACTTAATGAAAGTAGTAAACAGCGAGGTAGAGCCCGGCGAAGCACCCGTTGTCAACAGCCGTTATTCTATCGTTATGGCAACTGCCAAGAGAGCAAGACAGATCATCGCAGGTGACGAGCCTCTGGTAACAGCCAAGGTGGATAAGCCCCTGTCTATCGCAGTAGAAGAGCTGAATCAGGGTAAGATCAAGATCCTTGGTGATGATGAGGAAGCATAAGACGCATGAAGATATTGTTTGTATCCCTGGGCTGTGACAAGAATCTTGTCGATTCCGAGAAGATGCTTGGCATGCTCCAGGAAAAAGGTTATACCTTCACGGATGATGAAGCAGAGGCAGATGTTGTAGTGGTAAACACCTGCTGCTTTATCGGCGATGCCAAGGAAGAAAGTATCAATACATTATTGCAGATGGGAGAACTGAAGGACAGCGGACAGGTCAAGGCACTGATCGCTGCCGGGTGTCTCGCCCAGCGCTACCGCGAGGAGATCCAGAAGGAGATCCCGCAGGTGGACGCCATTATCGGAACCACTGCTATTGATGAGATCGTAGCTGCCCTGGAGGAGATCCTGGCAGGACAGAAACAGAACCATTATGAAGATATTAATGCCGCCCCTGTGACAGAGACCAACCGTGTTGTCACTACAGGCGGACATTTTGCGTATCTGAAAATTGCAGAAGGCTGTGACAAACACTGCACCTACTGTATTATTCCGAAGGTCAGGGGCAATTACCGCAGCGTTCCCAGGGAGAGTCTGTTAAAAGAAGCCAGAGAACTTGCGGATAAAGGCGTACGGGAGCTGATCCTGGTAGCACAGGAGACCACGCTGTACGGTGTGGATCTGTATGGGAAAAAGGAGTTGCCCGGACTTTTACATGAGCTGGCGCAGATCCCCGGTATCTACTGGATCCGTATTTTATACTGTTATCCGGAGGAGATCACGGATGAACTGATCGATGCTATTGCAGCAGAACCCAAGGTATGTAACTATCTGGATATTCCCATCCAACATGCTTCCGACAATGTGTTGAAACGAATGGGCAGACGTACCGACCAGGCAGAGCTTCGTGCCATCATTGGGAAACTTCGGGAGAAAATCCCCGATATCTGCTTACGTACCACACTGATCAGCGGGTTCCCCGGAGAGACCCAGGAGGATTTCGAGGAGCTGTATCGGTTTGTCAATGAGATGGAATTCGACCGTCTGGGTGTATTCCCCTATTCTCAGGAGGAAGATACTCCCGCTGCCACTATGGAAGACCAGGTACCGCAGGAAGTCAAGGAATTCCGGAGAGATGAACTGATGGAATTACAGCAGGCAATCGCCTTTGACAAGGCGGAGGATATGGTAGGACACATCCTGACCGTAATGATCGAGGGCAAGGTTGCGGACGAAGAGACTTATGTTGCAAGAACCTACAGAGATGCCCCTAATGTGGACGGCTATCTGTTCGTGAATACTTCAGCGAATCTGATGACCGGAGATTTTGTCAAGGTTCTGGTCACCGGTTCCAATGAATATGATCTGATAGGAGAAATATATCATGAGTAAAATGAATCTGCCCAACAAGCTGACTATTTTTCGTGTGATCCTGATCGTACCGTTTATTATCCTGTTACTGGGAGGTCAGGCCGGATGGTTTGGCGAGAACACCTTCGTGACGGATATGATCGCACTGGCTATCTTTATCATTGCCAGCCTCACGGATCTGATCGACGGTAAGATTGCAAGAAAATATAATCTGATCACCGACTTTGGTAAGTTCATGGATCCCCTGGCGGATAAGCTGTTAGTATGTTCCGCCATGATCGCACTGATCGAGATGAACCGTATCCCTTCCTGGGTGGTCATCATCATCATCGCCAGAGAGTTTATCATCAGCGGCTTCCGTCTGATCGCTTCCGACAATGGCGTAGTCATTGCCGCAAGTTACTGGGGCAAGTTCAAGACCACCTTCCAGATGGTCATGATCTGCCTGATGATCGCCAACTTCCCGCAGCTGCAGATCCTTACCAATATCATTATGTGGATCGCACTGATCCTCACCGTGGTATCTTTGATCGATTACCTTGTGAAGAATAAAGATGTCATGAAGAACACGAAATAAGATTGTCAGCAAAAAAAGAAACCGTGATTTGTGAGCAAGCTCCCGATCACGGTTCTTATTTTGCTTATGCGCGGCTATGCTTTCGTAAACTTTCAATCTACCTAATCATTTAAAGCCATCTGTTTTAATTTCGAGAACAGATTCTGTACCGGTTTCACGGACAGGATCAGTAATGTTACTGCCGCTTCAGCGAAGATATAGATCGCATTGTAGGCGAGGGAATAGGGCAGGGGATCCCAGCCTTCCCAGGCATACGCGCCGAAGAAGATCCATCCGGAGATCACGGCGAACACATATCTACCCAACACAGCGGTGATATATCCCTTCAGCAGTCCGAATTTCGCATTGGAGAAGAGTCCGGACAATCCCAAAGCACCGAAAGCCAAAATGTAATCAACGATCAACTGCATGGGATACAATACATAGGGATCAATGAGAAGCTGTAACACACCGTAAGCTACTCCGGTGGCGATACCTGCACCCAGACCGAACCAGTAACCGGGCAGGCAGATCACCAGCATGGACAGAAGCGTAATGGAACCGCCGGTAGGAAAATGGAACAGCTTGATGTTTGACAGCACGGTTCCAAGAGCGATTGCCATGGCGCAGAATGCCAACTGCTTTACGGTCAGCTTACCGTGAGCCATTTTCTGATCAACGTCGTCAATCGCGGTCTTATTTCTCTGCTTACGGGCAAATACAACAGCCACGGCCAGCAGAGCGATCAGGACAACCACTAACAGGACATTGCCCAGAGCAGTGGGGACATAAGTAGTCTCGCCCCAGTCATTCACAACAACATTGTACAACATAAAAAATCCTCCTTCGTATGCGCGAGGAGGGACAACATCGTATCCATGCAAAAATTACAGCCTTGAACGGCACTCTTATAATGTACGGTTCTCATACACTGTTATCAGCAGTGTATATGTAGACAATAACTGCATGAAATCTATGCTTCCTTACGCCGGTATTATCCGGTTCAAGTAGTGAGGGTTAGAAGTGATGGCATAGTCTTGCAACACTTCAGTCTCAGCGATGTGCTCCCCTAGCGGAATATAATATTTACCTGTTTACTATAGTGCTTTATTGTGACAGTGTCAAGCTTACAGAAAAGTTTTTAATATCTGCAGCACGCCGTTTTCCCAATAAGGCGCACAGGTTCTCTTTGCGGCAGCGATTACTTCCTCTCTTGCGTTGGATACGGCATAGCTGGTTCCGGCGCTCTCAAGCATTTCTATATCATTCAGATTGTCTCCGAAAGTGCAGGTTTCATCCGGGGCAATGCCAAGATATTCCTGTAAAAACCGAATAGCGGTTCCTTTGTTCACACCTAACGGGTTACAGTCCATCCATTCTTTGCCGGAGGAAGCGATTTTAGCCTTGGTCTGCCAGGTGGGAGTGAAAAGCGGGGCACACATTTCTTCACATGCCGAAGGATGATACACTGTGAATTTGATCACGTTGTCCACAGGTGCTTTTAACAGGTCCGGTACTTCACGGATATCATATCCGTAAGAATCCGTAAGCCATCGGAACATGCGGCTTCCGGCATCTTCTGCCAGACAATAATCCGGAGTGGCAATAAAATAATCACAGTCCGGTAATTCATTGCGAACCGTTTCACACATTCCATGCCAGACATCTTCGGGCAGAGTGTGGACTTTTAAAATTTTGTGAGGGGTACGGACTACCGTGCCGCCGTCCGTGATATAGAGAAGCTTATCGCAAACGGGAGCGAAAAGCTTTCGTTCACTGATGAATTGCCGGCCGGAGCAGGCGACGAAGATGATTCCTTTTGAAGTCAATTTCTCAATTACGGTCATATATTCCGGATCGATCATCAGCGTACCGTCTTTTAGAAGCGTACCGTCGATGTCGGTTGCAATTAATTTGATCATAGTTCCTCCTGTTAATGGAAAGATGGAAAGTATGCTATGATTATAGCCTATCTATAAGCGGATTTGCAATGACAACCGCAAGATAAAACAGTTGGAAAATCGGCGAAAATATAGTATCGTAGATGGTAAAGATAAAGAAGCGGTAAGAAACCTAAGAAAACAGTAAGAATCCTGAAGAAGTAGCAGGAACCGGAGATAGAAGGGTTAGCAATAGGAATGAAGAAATTAATCATAGGAATTCTGGCACATGTGGATGCCGGCAAGACAACACTGGCAGAGAGCCTTTTATATACCTGCGGAACGATCCGCAAGGCAGGAAGAGTGGATCACGGAGATGCTTTTCTGGACAATGGGGACATGGAGAGGAAGAGAGGCATCACAATCTTCTCCAAGCAGGCGAGAATCCGGTGGAAAGATGTGGATATCACTCTGTTAGATACCCCTGGGCATGTGGATTTTTCCGCTGAAATGGAGAGGACACTTCAGGTACTGGACGCAGCAATCCTTGTGATCGACGGCAGTGACGGCGTGCAGGGGGATGTCTACACACTGTGGAGATTATTGAAAAGATATGAGGTTCCGGTATTTTTATTCGTAAATAAAATGGATCAGCCGGGCACCGAGCGGGACAAAATACTGGCCGAACTGCAAGGTAAGCTGGATGGCAATATTGTAACCGTTGAAAATATCATGGCGCAGGATGAATCCGAAGAGGACCGTGAGCAGGAACTGGAACATGCCGCCATGTGCAGTGAAGTACTGATGGAGGAATATCTGGAGACCGGAGCCTTGCAGCCGGAGAGCATAGCATTCACTGTGGCGCAGCGGAAGCTGTTTCCCTGCTTTTTTGGATCCGCATTAAGACAGGAAGGCATAGAAAAGCTGTTGGACGGACTGTCTTTCTATCTGCCGGAACCGGAATATTCACAGGAGTTTGGAGCCAGAGTCTATAAAATCGGCAGAGATACGTCGGGGAATCGTCTGACGTATCTGAAAGTCACCGGAGGGACGCTTCGGGTCAAAATGATGATCGGTAATGAGAAAAGCGGTGCCGGGGAAGAGACCTGGGAGGAAAAGGCAGATCAGCTACGCCTGTACAATGGAGGAAGCTATGAGACCGCAGACAGCGTGCCGGCGGGAGAAGTCTGTGCAGTCACAGGACTTACGAAGACATTTGCAGGACAGGGACTGGGCTATGAATGCGAGAATCTGGCACCGGTGTTGGAACCGGTATTGACCTACAGGCTGAGTTTTCCCCCGGATGTGGATCCCGTGACAGCGCTTGGAAAGCTCAGACAGCTGGAAGAAGAGGAGCCGCAGTTACATGTATTATGGCAGGAGGAAAAGCGGGAGATCCATATGCAGGTCATGGGGCAGGTGCAGATGGAGATCCTGAAAAATATCCTGTGGGAGCGTTTCGGACTGGAAGCGGAATTCGATGCGGGAAGCATTGTCTATAAGGAGACGCTGGCGGAACCGGTGGAAGGCATCGGACATTTTGAACCCCTGCGACATTATGCGGAAGTACACCTGCTGCTGGAACCGGGTGAACGGGGCAGCGGCTTGCAATTTGCCTCTCTGTGCAGTGAGGATATGCTGGATCGGAACTGGCAGAGACTGATCCTGACTCATTTGGAGGAAAAAAGGCATGTGGGAGTGCTCACCGGATCGGAGATCACAGATCTTCGGATACTGTTGATCGCCGGGAAGGCACATACTAAGCATACGGAAGGCGGGGATTTCCGGCAGGCGACTTATCGCGCCATCCGCCAGGGACTGCGCAGTGGAAAAAGTATTCTGCTTGAGCCGTGGTTTTCCTATCGACTGGAAGTGCCGACAGAAAATCTCGGCAGGGCAATGTCAGATATCACCAGAATGAACGGACGATTCGATCCGCCTGTGACCGAAGGGAACAACAGTGTACTGATGGGCAGTGTGCCGGTGGCAACTATGCGGGATTACGCCAGAGAAGTGGCTTCCTATACCAAAGGACACGGCAGACTGTCCTGCAGCCTGCAGGGGTACGAGCCCTGCCATAATACAGAAGAGGTGATGGCACAGACGGATTACGATCCGGAGGCGGATACCGCCAACCCTACCGGTTCCGTATTCTGTGCCCACGGGGCCGGTTTCCAGGTGCCCTGGGATCAGGTGTCGGAATATGCCCATGTGGAGAGCGGCTGGGTACCGGATTCGGAGGCAAATGCAGAGTCGGGGGATGACGCCTTACAGGGAATGCCGGCAGTGAACAGACGGCAGGGAGCTATACGTCAGACGGGTGGCGGCACAGAGCGTATCATATCCCAGGAGGAGATCGAAGAGATCTTCCGCAGGACCTATGGAAAAGGGGCAGAAGATCCGCATAGATTCCGCAGATATCATACATCCTCCGGCAGTCGCAGCAACTATACGGAAAGTCCGGCAGACAGTATACGGACACCGAAGACCAAAGCAGGCCCTCAGGAAAAACCGGAAGAATATCTGCTGGTGGACGGTTATAATATTATTTTCGCATGGCCGGAGCTGCGGGAGCTGGCACAGATCAATTTAGACAGCGCCAGGGACAAACTGATGGATATATTGTGCAACTATCAGGGATATCAGGGATGCCGGCTGATTTTGGTCTATGATGCTTATAAGGTGAAAGGAAATCCGGGATCTGTGATGAAATATCATAACATAGAAGTGGTCTATACGAAGGAAGCGGAGACTGCAGACCAGTATATTGAGCGCACCACACATGAGCTGGGAGCAAAACCGCAGAAATACCGCGTGACGGTAGCTACCTCAGATGCCCTGGAGCAGATGATCATCTGGGGCAACGGTGCAGTCAGAATGTCTGCCCTGGGGTTAAAAGCAGCTGTGGAATCCGCCGGAGCAGAATATTTTAACAGCTGAATTATAACCGCTTCGCAGTGACATTTGGATTGAGGTGGTTTTATAGTACTTGAAAAAAGGTAATCTATATCTGTCGGATGGAGCAGATGATGAAAGCTCCGGTAAAAATCCGGATAAAAGAACAGAGAGGTATAGATTATGAGAAGAAAAGCCATTTCCAATATTATGTTTTATGTTACTACAGTATTATTGATCCTGACCATTGTATTCTGCATCGGAAGCACGGTGAAAAGCGAAAGCAGCAATGAAACACAGCGTATTGAGAATCGGGTGAAGGAACAGCAGCTGCTTACAAAGGTGAAGCAATATCTCAATGAGAATGGCTGCTGTAACAGTGGTGTGACACTGACTTATGTGATGGATGAAAGCGGAGCATGTGATTATACCTTTACGATCCATCATAAGAGGATCAATGACATGAGTGAAGAGGAACGTGAAGCTTTCAGCGCAGAGCTTATGCAGGCATGCAATGCTTCCGGCAGCTACAGCATCTCTTATGAATATCTTCTGACAGATTTTTAAGGGAGACATGACATTTTTTAAAATAGGGGTTATACTGTTACCATATGCCGCAGCAGAGGCGATGGGAAAGGAGAAGGACAGATGACATTTATTCCCAAACCACATGAGATATATAAGCATTTTAAAGGGAATCTGTACCAGATCGTTACGATAGCACAGCATTCGGAGACCGGAGAGCAGCTGGTGATCTATCAGGCAATGTACGGAGATTTTAAGACATATGCGAGACCGCTTGCGATGTTTACGAGCGAAGTGGATAAGGTCAAATACCCTGAGGTACAGCAGAGATTCCGTTTTGAGCTGCAGGGTGCGGACGCGGACAGACAGACCCGTGAGACTGATGCAGTGAGTGGGGCGCAGGGCGTAGCAGCACAGCCGGAGGCACCGACAGTGCATATAGAAGTTGCAGAGGAGGAGCCCGCACTGGATCCTTTGGTATTAGAATTCCTGGATGCGGATTCCTATGAGCAGAAGTTAAATATTCTCGCAGGCTTACATCACCGGATCACCGATGAGATGATCACGACCATGGCAATCGCCTGTGATATCGAAGTAAATGACGGTGAGACGGAGGAGCGTTATGAAGAACTGAAAAACTGCCTGCTCACCATGGAGAAGTTTGAATGCAATCGCCTGCGGTAGACACTATGGATAAATACAATGAAAATTTAACGGATGTTAAGGAAATCTTTAGGAAAGGTGACCTTCGGGCAATTCCCAAACCACTTTTAAAATGGTATGATAATAATCGTAGGATTCTTCCCTGGAGAGAACAGCCCACACCCTATCGCGTATGGGTCTCTGAGATCATGCTACAGCAGACCAGGGTGGAGGCGGTGAAACCTTATTTTCAGAGATTTATGGATACCCTGCCGGATATCGCGGCATTAGCGGAAGCACCGGAGGAGACTCTATTAAAGCTTTGGGAGGGACTTGGTTATTACAACCGGGTGCGTAATCTGCAGAAAGCAGCAATTCAGATCATGGAAGATTATGCCGGAATTATGCCGGATTCTTATGAAGAATTGCTGAAACTGAAAGGAATCGGAAGCTATACGGCGGGAGCAGTATCTTCCATAGCTTATGGAAAACCGAACCCGGCGGTAGATGGAAATGTGCTCCGTGTGATCGCCCGCATTCGTAAGGATGATCGATGTATCTCAGAGGATAAAGTGAAAAAGGCCGTGGAGAAGGACTTGTGGGAGGTTATACCGAAGGACAGACCCGGGGATTTTAACCAGGCAATGATGGAGATCGGAGCCTGCGTGTGTATTCCAAACGGTGCCCCTCATTGTGAGGAGTGTCCGCTTAGGCAGATCTGTCTGGCATACGAAGCTGGAACACAGCAACAGTACCCGAATAAGGCAAAGGCAAAGGAACGGACCATAGAGGAGAAGACGATCCTCATTATCCGGGATGCGGAGCTTGCGGTGCTGCACAAGCGACCGGCTAAGGGACTGCTCGCCGGAATGTATGAATTCCCGTCAATGAAGGGATTCTGTACGGCGGAAGAGGTGAAGGAATATCTGACAGAGAACGGACTGCAGGTACTCAGGATTCAGCCGTTGGAGGATGCAAAGCATATTTTTTCCCACAGAGAATGGCATATGAAGGGGTACCTCATCCGGGTCGATGAACTCGCGCCGAAGAAGGTGGGACCGGATTCTGCGGACTGGATCTATATTGAACCCCGGGAGACGCAAGACAGATATCCCATTCCTTCTGCATTTGCAGCTTATGCGAAGGGACTGAGCATGCAGCTTGGGATACCTCGAACTATGTTTTAATATGAAGAAAGGACAGCAATCATGAAATTACTTTCCATAGCAATTCCCTGTTATAATTCTGAAAAGTATATGAGAAAATGTATTGACTCCCTGTTAGTCGGAGGGGAGGATGTGGAGATTCTGATCGTTGATGACGGATCTACTAAGGATCGCACTGCGGAGATCGCAGATGAATATGAAGCACAGTTTCCTACGATCGTCCGCGCGATCCACAAGGAGAACGGTGGACACGGTTCTGCAGTGAATACCGGAATTGCCAATGCTACTGGATTATATTTTAAGGTGGTGGACAGTGATGACTGGGTGAAGCAGGATGCCTATTTTAAGATCCTGGACACTCTGCGAGAGCTGGCAGGAGGCGGTCAGGCACTGGACATGCTGATCAGCAACTATGTCTATGAGAAGGAAGGCGAGCGTCGCAAGAAAGTCATTCAGTACCGTCATATTCTGCCGGTAGAGAAGATGTTCACCTGGGCGGACTGCCATCATTTTATCAAGGGACATTACATACTGATGCACTCCGTGATCTTCCGTACGAAGCTGCTTCAGGAATGCGGACTGAAGCTTCCGGAGCATACTTTCTATGTGGACAATCTGTATGTGTTTGAACCGTTACCTTATGTGAAAAATATGTATTATCTGGATGTGAATTTCTACAGATATTATATAGGAAGACAGGATCAGTCCGTGAACGAGACGGTCATGATCTCCCGTATCGATCAGCAGATCCGCGTGACTAAGCTGATGATCGATTATCTTGTGGCAAAAAAACAGGAGTTGGTCAAGAACAGACGCCTGTATCAGTACATGCGTAACTATCTGGAAATTATTATGACAGTGTCATCCGTTCTGCTGATCCGCTCCGGTACTCAGGAACACCTGGATAAGAAGAAAGAATTGTGGGAGTATCTTAAGAGCAAGGATAAGAGACTGTACCTGTGGATGCGCAATGGCATCATGGGCGGAACGATGAACCTGCCCGGAAGAGGCGGACGCAAGATTTCCGTGGAGGGGTACAAGATCTGTCAGAAGCTGTTTGGTTTTAACTAGTCAGGGTTTTATTTTTGATAAGCCAGAAAAAGCTTCAAAAGTCTGAGTGCATAATCACGTTCTCTTTGTTCGGAATTATTTAGCATAGTTAAAATAGCGGATACTTCGGCGGTTTGCCCGGGGTATCCGTTTTCTTCGATTTCTTTTCCGTAAATAATGTAATCCAGTGACATATCTAAAGTTTCGGAAAGCGCCATCAGAGTTTCTACACTCATGCCGCAGCTGCCACGTTCGATATCGGCATAATATTTTGCAGCACGGTCTATTTTTTCTGCCATTTCATCCTGCGTAAATCCTAACAGATTCCTTTTTTGACGAATTCGGTCACCGGCAGCCAGTCGATCATATGTTTTTTTCATTTATACCTCCAATATCATTATCCCCATGAATTGCCCCATATTTTTAGTGTAATCATAAAAGCATTTTCTATGAACTTTTCCCATTTACATTATGAATACCGTAAACTATTGACAATACCAGTTTTAAACGTATATAATGGATACGTTTAAAACAGAAATTAAAATTACGTTAAAAACGTAGTGACAGAGGGAATTCTTACAATAGCCCGGAAAAAGTCTGGAAAGAGGAAATACTAATGAATAAAAAAAATCATTTCCGTAATCGTGGGCGTGGCCGGTCTGACCATGGCTTATTTTTTAGCGAGCGGAATCTCTCATATCATCTATAATCGTCCGACGGACAATGTGGCTGCCGAAACTGAGAGCACAACGGATAGCGCTGTGCAGGGAACTGAGGAAGCAAAAAGTGCCATGACCGAGGATGAGATCAACGAAATGCTGGCAGGCATGAAGACAACGGAAACGGCAGAGACCGAGACCGCAGCAGAGGAGCAGAAGGAAGTCATCCCTGTGAAATTCGAAGAGCTTCAGGAGGTGAACCCGGATGTCTATGCCTGGATCACCGTACCCGGTACGGATATTGATTATCCGATCCTGCAGCATGCATCCGACAATTCTTATTATCTCATGCATAATATTGACGGTTCCTATGGATATCCCGGCTGCATCTACACCGAGAATATGAACAGTAAGGACTTCACAGACAATAATACCGTGATCTATGGACACAACATGAAAAACGGTTCCATGTTCGCACAGTTACATAAATTCGAAGATCCGGACTTTTTTGATGCGAATAGAGAAGTGGTGATCTATCTGCCCGGAGAAGTACTGCATTACACCATTTTTGCAGCCCATATCTACGATGACAGACACCTGCTGTACAGCTTTGACTTTACGGATCCGGAGGTCTATCAGAAATACCTGGATTCCATATTCAGCACCCGCGATATGAGTGCAAATATTGACAAGGACATCACTGTGACAACGGACGATCAGATCATTACATTAGTGACCTGTATCGGCAGCCAGCCGAATAACCGACTCCTGGTGCAGGCCGTGCTGACCGACAGAGAACCGGGTACGGAGACTGCCCGGGCGGCAGTTGCAACAGAATAGACCAACAAAGTATTTTATGCGTGGGAGACAGACTATGAAGAAGGAAGAAAGCAGAGACAGCCTCATAGATATTCCGCTTGAAGATGAACGTGACGAATCCCAACTGACAGGCCGGAAAGCGGCAGAATACAATAAGCAGCATGTCATCCGGCACAAAAAGCGTGTCCGGACGAAGATATTATGCGCACTGGGAATATTGCTGGCACTGCTTGCAATCCTTACAGTGATCGCGGTGATCCTCATCAACGTGTGGAGAACCACCGGCCGTGCAAGCCTGCTTCATCATGCACAGGGCAACAGCACTGATGCAGCACAGGCGATGCAGGAAGAGGCAAATGAGAAAAATTCCGAAGCCTCCGAAGCACAGGAAGCGGAAGAATCCTATGAATTGCAGGAAGGTCAGATCCGTTACAACGGTAAGACTTACCAATATAAAGATAATCTTATGAATATCCTCTGTCTGGGAATCGATAGCCGTGACGGCATCGCGAAGGAGAAGACACCCGGTAAGGCAGGACAGGCGGACTGCGTGATCCTGGCAGTGCTGGATGATGAAGCGAAGACCATTCAACTCATCAATATCTCCAGAGATTCCATGGTGCCGGTACATGTATATGCTACCGACGGAAGTTATGTGGAGGATCGGACCGAACAGCTGGCTCTGCAGTATGCTTACGGCAACGGCAGGGACTGGAGCTGCCAGCTCATGGAGCAGACGGTATCCGAACTGTTCTACGGATTGCCAATCCATGGTTACTGTGCACTGTCCATGAACAGCATCGCAGATCTGAATGATGCGGTAGGCGGCGTGACCGTGACCGTGCCGGAGGATCTGGCAGTGATGCAGCCGACACTGTTCACTGCGGGAGAGACCATCACCCTAAAGGGCAATCTGGCATACCATTTTGTTCATGACCGTGACTTTAAGTCTACAGATATTGCTTCCAATAATAAGCGTATTGCCAGACAGAAAGCTTATGCGGTTGCTTTCGTCAACCAATTAAAGCAGGGCATGAAGGAAGATATGACCCTTCCCGTGAAGCTGTACCAGACCGCGGAGAAGCAGATGGTGACCAGTATCGGCCTGGATCAGGCAGTATATCTGTGCACGGAATATATGAACAGCTCCTTTGATACCGACAATATCTACACTATCGCCGGTGAAGTCACCAAGGGAGAGGAATATGCGGAGTTCAACGTGGATGATGATGCTCTGTATCAACTGATCCTCGATGTGTTCTATGAGGAAGTAAACTAATATTAATCACGGTATAACCGGTTGGAAACAGCCGTTTATATATAGAAACCATTCTATACTCTACGAAAGGAGATAAATGTCCAATGAAAAAAGTATATGCTTTGTTATTAGTTGCAGTTATGACCGTAGCTATGGCAGTTCCTACCTTCGCAGCAAACAGCCCTGAGGCTGATCCTGTTGTAAAGACCGCTGCCGGTGTTGATGTCGTAGCAGCAGCAAAGGAAGTTAAGACTTCCGTAGCAGCAGCTTCTGTAGTAGTTCCTTCTGAGCAGCTTGCTAAGCAGGTTGTATCCGTAACCTCTACAGAATCCGTGCTGAAAGACTTAAACGTTCCTACCAGCGCTAAACTGGTAGCAGCAGTTGATGTATCCTACAGCGGAGAGATCCCTGCAGGCGGCGTACAGGTTCCTTTCAAGGTTCCCGGCGCTAAGAAGGGTGATATGGTATATGTCCTTCACAGACAGCCCAACGCACCTTACACCTGGGAAGTAGTTGGTTCCGGCGTTCTTGGTGATGACCTCACCGTAACCGGTACTTTCACCAGCTTCTCTCCCGTTGCATTCATGGTAGTTGATGCAGCTGATGTTGCAGCAACCGCAGTGAAGGCTCCCAAGACCGGCGAGTTCTAAGATATTCTTACGAACTTAATTTCATAAGGCCTTATGAAGTATTGGTCATAAATGAAATAAGAATGAAATTGAAGTAAAAAGGTAGAGTGGTTTCTATGAGACCGGTGTGGCGCTCCTGCGCCATGCCGGGATCAAAAAAAAGGAGAAATATCGCATGGAATATATTGATATGCATTCCCACATACTGCCGGGTCTGGATGATGGTTCGAAAAACATGGAAATGACACTTGCCATGCTGCGGGTAGCCGTAGAAGAAGGCATCGGCACGATCTATACCACCCCCCATTGTATGCCGGGGAAGGGACATCCGACGCTTGCAAAGGTGGAGGAACGGATCCACCTGGTACAGGAGGCGGCCGAGGCAGAAGGAATTCAGATCACCTTAAAAAAAGGCACAGAGTATTACTACATAGAAGAAATGTCAGAATGGATGGAAGAGGGGAAGATCATCACCTTGGGAGATTCCCATTGTGTATTGGTAGAATTCGAACCCTATGCGGAGGAAAAATACATCCGCAATGCAGTCAGAGAGATCATGGGATTCGGTTATCAGCCGGTGATCGCCCATGTGGAGAGATACCGGAATCTGATGGAGCGGAAATTCGCCGCCATCCAGTGGATGAGGGAGATCGGGGCACTGATCCAGGTGAACTGTGCTTCCGTGACCGGAGATAACGGTTTTACTACAAAACAGAATGTGAAGAGCCTGCTGAAAAACGGTCTGGTGGATTTCGTATCCACAGATGCACACAGACCGGAGGGCAGAGCTCCTTATATAGAGAAATGTGCGGAGCTACTCCGCAGAAAATATGGAGATATCTATGCCGCGGAACTTACGGGTGGCAATGCCCGGAGGTTCCTGGCACACAACTAATGAACTCATTTATGTATAACGAGAGGAAAAATACCATGCAGACTTCTTATCAGGAAGATGAAATTGAAATCGATTTACAGGATCTGTTCGGTCTGCTCCTGCACAAAGCCTGGATCATTATTCTCGCAGCCATCGTGGCAGGTGCCATAGGATTCGCGGTGAGCTTTTTTCTGATCACACCGCAGTATGAATCCACCACCAGCATCTATATCTCTACCAGCAAAGGGAATGAGAACAGCATGACCTACAGCGATGCGCAGCTGGCCAGCCAGCTGACCAAGGACTATGAGGAACTGATCCTGGGACGTACTGTACTGGAAAAGGTGATCGCACAGTATCAGCTGGATGAAAGCTACGAGAGTCTGAAAAAGAGAGTGTCCGTAGAAAATACTTCTAACACCCGTATCATCAGCATCACGGTAAAGGATCCGAATCCTGCCAATGCACAGATCATAGCCAATAGCATCCGTGATGTTGCAGCGGTACATATCAAGGATGTGACGGATGTGGAGGCTGTAAATGTAGCGGATGAGGCAAACCTGCCGGAAAAACCCTGTGAGCCTTCAATCCCGAAGTGGACTGTGATCGCAGCCTTGATCGGCGTGATCCTGTCAGCCGGTATTATCATAATGCAGTATCTGCTGGATGATACGATCAAGTCTTCCGAGGACATTGAGAAATATCTGGAGTTGTCTACCCTGGGACTGATCCCTAATTTTGATACCGTGGAGAAGAAAAAGAAATCCCGGAGATCAAAGGAGGAAGAGGAAAACTATGAGCCCCGGATGGAAGCGGACGAGACCATCGAAGTCGTAGATATAGAAAAGGAGCAGGAAGATGCAGAGCATTGAATTAAAAATGGAAAAACAGGATTTCCGTACCAAAGAAGCATTTAAAACGCTCCGAACGAACATCGAATTCTCCGGAGAAAATATCAGGGTCATCTGTGTGACCAGCTGTACACCGAACGAAGGCAAGAGCAGCGTGTCCTATGAGCTTGCCAAATCCTTTGCACAGAATGGAAAGAAAACAATCCTCATTGACGCCGATCTGCGTAAGAGTGTCATGAGGGGCAGACATAAAAAAGGTAAAGTTCGCTTTGGACTGACCAATTACTTAGTCGGCAAAGTAGATCTCGATACGGCAATCTGTGAGACGGATATTCCGAACTTCCATCTCCTCTTCGCCGGACCGGTACCGCCCAACCCCAGTGAGCTGCTGGGCAATTCCCGATTCGAGAAAATGGTAGAGGCATGCCGTATGAAGTATGACATGGTCATCATCGATACACCGCCGCTCGGAAGCGTTATCGATACTGCGGTCGTCTCCAAGTTCTGTGACGGCGCGGTGATCATCCTCGCCTGCGGTGAGATCAGCTACCGATTCGCTAAGAGGGTCAAGGACCAGCTGGCAATGACCGGATGCAAGATCCTCGGCTGCGTACTGAATAAGGTAGAGATGAGCGGCAAGGGATACTACGGCAAATATTATGGCAAGTACTACGGGAAGTACTATGGCAAATATTACGGTAACTACGGAACGGAAGAGTAAGCGAAGGTGCAAACAGGAGGGAGGGAGAATTATGTATAAAAAAAAGTACAGTGGCTGGCTGAAACATGCAGACTTTCTGATACTGGATATCATCGTTCTCCAGCTCTCCTTTTATATTGCATATTGCATCCGTCATGGGATCGGTAATATGTATGCGGATCAGTTGTATGCCGGTATGGCAATCGTACTATTGCTGATAGATATCGTCATTGGTATCATTTTTGAAAATTTACATAATGTCATGAAGCGTGGCTTCTGGGTCGAGGCCATCCAGACATCCAAGCAGGTGCTGGAGGTATTCGCACTGTTTGCCATCTATCTGGTCACCGTGCAGAGTGCTGAGCAGTTCTCACGAACTGTACTATATCTGACCATGGTATTCTACTGGATCCTGAGCTATGTAGGAAGGATCCTCTGGAAGACATATCTGAAGCAGCATAACAAGTATGCGCCAAAGTGCTCCCTTATCATCGTGACCAAAGCAGACCGTCTGCCTATTCTGACAGAGCAGCTGCAGGGAGAGACTTATGCTGCTTACCAGATCTTGGGCATCACAGTCGTAGATGCGGATATGATGGGGCAGCAGATCGGAAAATATACGGTGATAGCGAACGCTGATAGTATCATTGAATATACCCGTACCGGCTGGGTGGACGAGATCTATATAGACCTGGAACCGGGAGATGCATCCGCTGAACCGTTGGTCAGACAATTCCTGGAAATGGGTACTGTAACGCACGTGCGGGTCCCCAATGCACTGACAGAATCCGGACGGAAGATCATTATGGAAAAGCTGGGAGATATGCCGGTAATAACGGCTACGATGAATTATGCCTCTCCCAGACAATTGTTCATGAAGCGCTGTCTGGATGTCACAGGAGGGCTGATCGGATGTATCCTGACCGGTATCCTGTGTATATTCCTGGCACCGGCAATCTATATCCAGTCTCCGGGACCGATATTTTTCTCCCAGATCAGGGTGGGCAAGAATGGCAAACAGTTCCGCCTCTATAAATTCCGCAGCATGTATATGGATGCGGAGGAACGTAAGGCAGAGCTCATGAAACAGAATAAAATGTCTGATGGCAAGATGTTCAAGATGGATAATGATCCCCGTATCATTGGCAGCAGGATCCTGCCGGATGGTACCTATAAAAAAGGAATCGGCAACTTCATCCGAGACTGGAGTATTGACGAGTTCCCGCAGTTCTTCAATGTGCTCAAAGGTGATATCTCCCTCGTGGGCACCAGACCACCCCTTGTCTCCGAGGTAGAACAGTACGAACTCAGACACTGTACCAGACTCGCCATGAAGCCGGGCATCACCGGAATGTGGCAGATCAGCGGACGGAGCAGCATCACGGATTTCGATGAAGTCGTGAAGCTGGACCGCGAATATATCGAGAACTGGAACTTCGGAAAGGATCTGAGGATACTGTGGAAGACCGTAGGAGCGGTGCTGAAGAAGGACGGAGCAGCGTAAGGGAAAGTGAAAAGTCTGTATGTGAGAGCGCGTAGGCTTTTTTGTGGTAGAGTAAAAATAGGGATGAAGAATAGAGTAATACCATCTGCGAATAGTCGATGTGTACATAGAAAATCAGAGGATATGCTCGATGAGGACCGGAGGAGTAAATAGCATGAAGAATTACAAAATCGCCGTTGCGGGTACTGGGTATGTTGGACTGAGCTTGGCAGTATTGCTTAGTCAGAAAAACGAAGTGACCGCTGTGGATATCGTGCCTGAAAAAGTCGAGAAACTGAATAAAAGAATCAGCCCGATTCAGGATAAAGAGATTGAGGAGTATCTGGCGACTAAAGACTTGAATCTTAGAGCTACCACAGATGGGGTCAATGCGTATAAGGATGCGGAGTTTGTTATTATTGCCGCTCCGACTAACTACGACCCACAGAAGAACTTCTTTGATACGAGTGCGGTGGAAAGTGTTATTGAACTTGTCATGGCTTCCTCTGATACAGCCACGATGGTGATCAAGAGCACTATCCCAGTTGGATATACAGATAGCGTTCGGAAGAAATATGGCACGGATAGAATACTGTTCAGTCCTGAGTTCCTGAGAGAATCCAAGGCTCTTTATGATAACCTCTATCCGAGCCGGATCATTGTAGGATGCGACGAGAATAGCCGTGAGAAAGCTGAAACCTTCGCTGGTATGTTGGTGAAGGGGGCAATGAAAGAAAACATTGAAGTCCTTTACATGGGGTATACTGAGGCGGAGGCGGTCAAGCTCTTCGCAAACACGTATTTAGCGTTGAGAGTTAGTTACTTTAATGAACTTGATACTTATGCCGAAGTTAAAGGGCTGAAAACCGCAGATATTATTCGTGGTGTCAGTCTGGATCCGAGAATCGGCGATTACTACAACAATCCGAGCTTTGGTTACGGTGGGTATTGTCTGCCAAAAGACACAAAGCAGTTATTGGCAAATTATCAAGACGTACCGGAGAATCTTATTAAAGCTATTGTTGATAGTAATCGAACAAGAAAAGATTTCATAGCAGATCGTGTGCTGCAAATTGCAGGCGCAAATAGTTATAGCGGTGGTTATGTAGGAGAGAAAGATGTTGTCATTGGTGTCTATCGTCTTACTATGAAGAGTAATAGTGATAATTTCCGTCAGAGCAGCATTCAAGGAGTTATGAAACGAATTAAGGCAAAAGGCGCAAGAGTTGTAATATATGAGCCAACGCTGGAGGTCAGGTCAACTTTCTATGGCAGCGAGGTCCTTAATGATCTAGCGGAATTCAAAAAAAGAAGCGATGCTATTATTGCCAATCGTTATGATGATTGTTTAGATGACGTAAAGAACAAGGTTTACACACGTGACTTGTTTAAAAGAGACTAAATATTATTCAAGGAAGGTAGAGTTATAATAATGTGCAAGGTCAGTGTGATTACCCCTGTCTATAAGGTCGAGAAGTATTTAGGAAAATGTATTGATAGTATTTTAAATCAGTCATTCAAAGATTTTGAGCTAATTATTGTAGATGATGGATCGCCGGACTCTTGCGGTAAAATTGCAGATGAATACGAAAAGATAGATTCAAGAGTTAAGGTGATTCATAAGGAGAATGGTGGTGCTCCAAGTGCCAGAAATGCAGGCATAGAAATTGCGAAAGGGGAGTACTTTTATTTTCCTGACTCAGACGACTGGCTTGATCCGGAGTATTTGCAAGAACTTGTGGTTTTAGCAGAAAAAACACATGCGGAGCTTGTGATTTCCGGATTTACCATGGAGTATTACGAGCAAGGTAAGAATCAGAGATATCAGGTATCTGTAAATGAAAAACTTCTTAATAACCCGGAAGAAGTTAGGTATGGTTTACATGAATATTTTGATAATATGATGATGGCTGTACCTTGGAATAAACTGTATTCTGCTAGCTATATTAGAGATAAAGATTTAAGGTTTCCAAATCTGAAATGGGATGACTTGCATTTTAACATGGATGTCATTATGGACATTAACCGTGTCGCTGTAAGCTCTTCATCAGGTTATCATTTCTTTAGATCGAGAGCAGGTTCTGAAACTACAACTGTTTTCGATGGAATGCTTTATAAAAAGCGTAAAGAACAATTTGAACATATTCTTAAGGTATATGACCATTGGAACATTAAAGATGAGAAAATAATGGCAGCTTTATACGGTTATTATGCGGCAAGGCTTGTACAATGCGTTCAGGAAATATCAATCAGTAACCAAAGGGAAAAAACTCGTTTGGTAGAAGAAATATTAAACGACGAATTAACCGAAAAGGCATTTAAAAATGGGAGAATAGGATCTAAACTGCTTGTCATTGCAGCTTCTCCGATGAAAAGGAAAAATGTTAAGCAGTCTATATTTGTTGGTAAAATGATTGGATTTGTAAAAAATAATTTTGCTGCACTCTTTTATAAAATGAAATCAACAAGTGTAAATAAAGCAAGGGTGAATTAAAATGGGGCTGAAGATACTATTTACTCCTTCTGATAATAATCTAGCAGGCGCTTTTCAAAGCATGGTACGACTCTGTATTCTATTAAGAGACAAATATGGCTGTGATGTACTTGTCCTGTTAAGAAGAAATGGTAGAGGGGAAGAATTACTAAAGGAAAATGGAATCAGGTATTTAAAAATCAAATCTTATAACTGGATTATTCCTGATCATCCTAGTAGTTTGTTTAGAAAAGCTGAACTATGTGTGAGGCTTGTTACAAAACCATTTGCTCAGTTGTATAATCAGCTCGCCATAGTAAGGATAAAAAAGCTAATTAGAGATGAAAAAGTAGACATAGTGCATCAAAATACAAGTTACATTTATGCTCCTGCAAAAGCAGCGATTAAAAGTGATGTGCCTTTAGTGTGGCATTTAAGGGAGTTTCTCGAAGAAGATCAACATAAAAGGATTTGGAATAGAAAAAGTGGATATGGTTTAATATCAAAAGCATCCGCTGTAATAACTATTTCCGATAGCCTCTATAACAAATATGAAAAGCTTTTAAAGAATACTAACCTGTTAAAAATATACAATGGCATTGATGCATCTTATTATGCTTCTTCACCTCGTACTTTATTTCAAAATGACAAGACTAAAATATTGATGGTTGGCACTATCAATGAATCGAAAGGTCAAGCTCAGGCAATAGAAGCGTGTAAGCGGTTAGTTGATAAAGGATTCAAAGACTTTATCTTAACAATTGTAGGAGATATGACTAAGTATGCACAAAACTTAAAAGATAGAGCGGAGAGGTTGGGGATAGTTGATAATGTAAGATTTGTAGGACTTCAAAAAGACACAGTTAAATATTACCATCAGGCAGATATTGTTCTCGTATGTTCCAGATTTGAAGCATTTGGTAGGGTAACAGTAGAGGCCATGATGGGAGGATGCGTAGTAATAGGTGCTAATACTGGTGGCACCATTGAACTAATTGAAGATTCAAAGACGGGATATTTATATGAGAGTGGCAATGTTGACAGCTTAATGGAAAAAATTATTTATGTGTTAGAAAATAAAAAGATAGCAAACGATATAGCCAAATCTGGTCAGGCGTATATGTTATCAAACATGACAGCGGAAAAAAATGCAGATGCGATCTATGACGTATATAGAACTTTGAAACCAAGAGCAGTGAAAGAGGTTTAAATGAAGATATTATTTGTCCCTTCCGATAATAATGCTACATCTGGGGCTTTCTTAAGCATGGTCAAGCTTTGCAGTCTTTTGCAGAACCAATATAGACACAATATTTTGGTTCTATTGCATTGCAATGGGAATGGAGAAAAGCTTCTTGAGGATAACAACATAGAATATGTGAAAATTCGATCATTCAACTGGTTTGTTCCATATAAACCAAAGCAGATAATACGGAAGATAAAACTTGCCCTGTGCTATATTTGGATGCCTTTATCACAAGTGTACAATATTATTGCGATAAGAAAAATCAGAAGGCTGATCAAAAAGGAAAAAATCCAGATTGTTCACATCAACACTTCATGCTCATATGTAGGAGCTCAAGCCGCACTTTTGGAGAATATCCCATTTGTATGGCACATTCGAGAGTTTCTCGAGGAAGACCAGGAAAGATGTATATGGAATAATAAAAAAGGTTATTCACTAATCGGAGAAGCAAACAGAGTAGTCGCGATATCGGACAGTATATATCAAAAGTATAAAAAATTGCTTCCAGAAGCGGATATTGTCACGATCTATAATGGAATAGATAGTGACGATTTCTATATCGATCATAAAGACTTGTTTTCTGGAAATGGGATTAATCTAGCAATCGTTGGCTCGATAAATCGGTCCAAAGGCCAAGATCAGGCTATAAAAGCTTGCGAAATACTGATAGAAGAAGGCATAGACAATATTAATCTACGAATTGCTGGAAAAGAAAGCGAATATGTTAATTTCTTGCGAAATTATGTTGGAAGTAAGAACCTTGACAAATGGATTCAGTTTATAGGACCGCAATCAGACATTAAACAGTTATATCGAGATACGGACATAGTTTTAATGTGCTCTCAATCCGAAGCGTTTGGAAGGGTCACGGTTGAGGCAATGATGAGTGGATGTCTCGTTATAGGTGCTAACTCAGGCGGAACTATGGAACTCGTCTCTGACAATGAAACAGGGCTTCTATATACAAGTGGAGACTATTCTGACCTAGCAGCAAAAATAAGGTTAGCATTGAAGTATCCTGATAGAATGCGTGATATTGCAAAACAAGGGCAGAGCAAAATGCTTAACGAGATGACCGCTCAAAACAATGCATTTAGAATTAATGAACTATATCGTGAGATTGTGAGTGATACGGAGGGAATTTAAATGATAAACACTAAGGTGGCGGCCGTAATCGTTACATTTAACAGAAAGAAATTGCTTATAGAATGCTTACATGCTATTCTTCAGCAATCAGTGCCCGTAGACAAAATATTTGTCATCAATAATGCAAGTACTGATGGCACAGAGAAGCTTTTTGAAGCTGGCGGAGAATTTGATGCCAAAAAAATAATATGTGTGAATATGGATTCTAATACTGGCGGTTCCGGTGGATTTTATGAGGGAATGAAGGTCTCCTCGTCTTCGGAAGTGGATTGGCTTTGGATTATGGATGATGACACTATTCCAACATCTGACTGCTTGGAACAGTTGCTAGCTGCAGATGATTTTATTGATGATGACAACACATCGTTTTATGCTAGTGCTGTGTTTGGATCCGCTGGCGAGTTTATGAATGTCCCCAACATCGACACAAGTGAATCTGCAAATGGGTATCCACACTTTTATAAATACCTAGGCGAAGGTATCATAAATATAGCAGATGCGACATTTGTGTCATTGTTGATAAGAAAAGATGCTGTACTTAGATGCGGACTTCCGTGTAAGGATTATTTTATTTGGGGTGACGATGGAGAATATACTCTTCGCTTAACACATTTTTACGGACCTGCATATATGGTCGGGAAAAGCATTGCAATACATAAGAGAATGGGTGCGAAAAAACTTGATCTTAGTAATTTCCAAGATGAAAATAGAATTAAAATGTACCATTATTATGTCCGCAATAATATTGTAAACCAACTTTATTATAAGAAAGATCGGAATAGAGCGATTACAATCATAAAAAAGCTGGCACAGGCTGTTTGTTCGGTTAAATATTTGGGGCAAAAAAATGGAGCCATAAAAGCTAGGACTGTATGGAAGGGAACAATAGAAGGGTTCTCTCAGTTCAATACTTTTAAAACTTATATAGATGCTCAGATATCGAAAAAATGATAAATGAAATATATGACAGGAGAGGGGAAAATATAAATTGATAGTCTATACATTAGCTATTACAATGGTTGTACTATTCATTATTTCCTTCTATACAAATAATCAGGAAATAGCTTCACCCCCAGTTGCTTTCTTTGCACCATTTTCATTAGCGGCTATAGATTTGATCTATAATGTAGATAAGTGGCGTGTTGAACTAAAGAATAACACATATCTTATTATGTTAGTTGGGAGTCTATGCTTTCTTGGAGCAGTGTATTTTGCAAGGGCTGGGAAAGTATTCCTACGCTCAGGAAGGTTTGAACAGAATAGATTCAAATCAACGATAGAGCCGGAAGAGCTTAATTATATAAAAGTTGGTAGAATAAATTGTTGGATATTTGCGGCATTACAAGTGATTACTTTTGCACTTTGCCTGATTGCTGTTATGAGGATCTCAAGGAGATTTGGAATATCTGGCTCACTTTCAATTCTGATTTCAGGATATAAAAATCTTAAATCTTTTACTACAGAGAATATAAGCCTTGGTCGTCTAAACAACAATTTGTATGATTTTTGTTATGCTTCAGGATTTATTTGGTTTTATATTGTCGCAAATAATTTCGCAGTATCTAAAAAAGTTGACAAACTCCCACTGTTAAATCTCATCCTTTCTATTGCCATCTCTCTCGAGAAGGGTTCTAGAGGTGGAGCGGTGACTCTGCTAGTAGCAGGCGTGGCAATGATGGTAATTATTTGGCAGAAAAAATCTAAACGAAGAAGACTAAAATTTCGACAGATACTGTTGGTTATATTAATCGCTGTTATAGTTGTTGGAACTTTCCAAAAAGTTGGTGAATTATTAGGAAGAGTCTCTGCTGCAGATTTTGGAGGATATTTATCCACATATCTAAGTGCACCAATTAGGAACCTTGATTACTATATTAATAACGTAATGGGAAGATCTTTTTCTCGTCCAGATGTGTGGGGGAAGATGACTTTTGTACGTATGATAAATTTCCTTGGTGGTTTTTTGAAAATAGATTCATGGGTTTACGAACTAGACTTACCTTTTCTAAGATCAAATGGATATGTTTGCGGAAATGTTTATACAACATTTTATGCTTATCTCTATGATTTTGGAGTGACGGGTGTCATTGTATTAATGATCCTTATGGGACTGATTTCTCAAGTTCTATATCAGAAAGCAACTAAGCCGTCAAAAAGAAATAGAAGATATTCTATTAACCTCTGGATCATAGTTTACTCTTACGTGTTTTATAGTTTGGCGTTTTCTTTTTTCTCGAATAAATTTTATGAGGGTATTGTCAGTATACAGTTCATAAAGTATTTGGTGTTCTGGGCAATGGTTCGGTATTTTGTTGAAAGAACCAAATTTAAAGCAGTAAGTTTTAAAAGGATATAGTTGGGTGACATGCGACCTAGAAAGCAGGATTATATAAATGAGTAGAATGGAAAAACAGAAATCGTTAAAACTGAATTTTATAATGAATGCAATTTTGACGATGTCTTCATTTATATTTCCCTTAATTACTTTTCCCTATATTTCGAGAATATTACTTCCAGAAGGAACCGGAAAGGTTTCTTTTGCGACGTCATTGATTTCCTATTTTTCTATGATTGCTCAATTAGGCATACCTATTTATGGAATAAGAGCCTGTGCAAAGGTACGTGATAATCGCATTGAATTGACACGGACAGCGCATGAACTTCTGTTTATCAATCTTGGCATGAACGTGTTTTCATATCTCGCTCTTGCCGTAGCACTGTTAACTGTACCCAGACTGTTTGAGGACAGAACTTTATACATAATCATTAGTGCTACAATTTTTCTCACTTCAGTTGGAATGGAGTGGTTATATAAAGCATTAGAACAGTATACATATATTACGATAAGATCAATAATATTTAAGTTTATTGCTCTTGTGGCAATGTTTTTGTTTGTACATGAAAAATCTGACTATGTAATTTATGGAGGCATTTCCATATTTGCATCATCAGCTTCAAATGTTTTTAATTTCATTAATATACATAAGTATATCGACTTGAAGCCATTGCCGAAATACAATGTTAAACGACATATAAAACTTGTATTTATCTTTTTTGCAATGTCATGTGCAATCACAGTATATACGAACTTAGATACTGTTATGCTCGGATTTATGTCAAGCAATACTGACGTAGGATATTACAACGCAGCTGTAAAGATCAAACATATTTTAGTCAGTCTTGTCACATCATTAGGTACGGTTTTATTACCTCGTTCCACTTACTATATAGAAAAAGGCCAAATTAATGAATTTAAACGTATCAGCAATAAAGCGTTGAATTTTGTTGCATTGGTTGCTACACCAATGACAATATATTTTATTTTGTTTGCAAAGCAAGGAATTTATTTTCTGTCTGGGAATGCCTATGATGGCGCAATTTTACCGATGCAGATTATTATGCCAACATTGATTCTAATTGGTATAACAAATATCTTCGGAACACAGATGCTTGTGCCGTTAGGAAAGGAGAAAATAGTTTTTTACTCTGAAGTGTCTGGGGCGATAGTTGATATCTTAATTAACGCTGCATTGATTCCTCTGTTTGCTTCCGCTGGAGCTGCATTTGGCACTTTACTTGCGGAATTTGTGGTACTTCTAGTACAGTTCCATGGAATCAAAGAATACGTGAAAGGTTTTTTCAAGAAAATACATAGCTACAAAATAATGATTGCTATTATGATCGCATCAATTATTTCGATTTGGATAAATAGATTAAGCATAGGAAGTTTTTTGATTTTAGTTATATCGGCAACAATATTTTTTGGTACATATTTTCTTATATTATTGTTTTGGAAAGACGCCCTAGTTGTGGAAATATGGAACGGTGTGCTTGATAAATGTAAAAAAATAGTACGTAAATAAGACTTGACAGGAGGCACCATGATGCCAACAATACCTAGAGCAGAGCAGAGCAGAGCAGAGCAGAGTATTAAGATATGATTATATGAGAGTGGTTCTTGTTATTCTTGTTGTGCTTAGTCATTGCAGTTATTACGATATAATAACACCGTTTGGCGGGATTTATTATCAGACCATGATGCTTGCAAATGGAATAAGCGATACAAAAGTGCACTTGGCAATAAAAATTATAAGCAACTACTTATATTCATTCCATATGCCTGCATTTTTTGCCTTGTCTGGTTGTCTATTTTGGAATCAAATTAAGCAGAATAGGTGGACATTATCATCTCTTATTGGAAAGAAATTCAAGAGGCTCATTCTTCCGCTGTTTGGTACTTGGTTTTTTTGGAATATTCCAATTAAATACATTAGTGGATATTATCTTGGAGTTCCTTTCTCTAAGGTGTTGTTGCAATTGATATTTCCTAATAGAGTATATTTGTGGTATTTAGAATCCTTATTTTTAGTATTCGTAATCGTCTACATTACAATAAAATTAATTCATAATAATTCGTGGCGATTAATAATACTGCTATTGATGTATACGGGTGGGATTGTTTTACAGTATTATGCAAATGATTATATACCATTTGGAAATCCCATGAGGTATTGCATATGGTTTTATTTAGGAAAACAAATTGAATGTATTACAGATAAGATAAGGAAGCAAAGGTGGGTGACTTGTAGCATATTAATATTTGATATAGGGCTGTTTTTCGTATTTAGACACGTTCAGGAGACGCTACCCATTTTTATCATCAGAGATTTTGCTCTTGCTCTTATGGGAATTGCGATAGCCTTCATCTTATCCGATCAGATTGGGAGTATTGCTAGTAAATATCCTCTTGCCCTTAAAAAAATCTCTGAAAGAAGCATGGACGTGTATCTGTACTCAGAACCATTAAACTATCTAATATTATCAAGTGTTTACTCGATTTTAGGAATTGCATCTTTCGGGATAGAGTGGGTTTCTTTTGGAATTATTATATTAAGATTTTTTGGAACGTTTATTGCAGCGTTTTATATTGGTGAATTTATTGCAAACATCAAACAGAAACTTCAGATCAAGAAGGAGGTCTAGTTATGAAATATGATTTTCTTATTGTCGGAGCAGGGCTTTATGGCTCAGTAGTAGCTCATCAATTGTTTGAAACAGGAAAAAAAGTCCTTGTAATCGACAAGAGGTCCAATATTGCAGGAAACGTATACACCGAAAATGTGGAAGGTATTCATGTCCATAAATATGGTGCGCACATTTTCCACACAAATAATAAGGAAGTGTGGGATTATGTCCAGCGTTTTGCTACATTTAACCGTTTCACGAACAGCCCGGTGGCAAACTATAAGGGTGAGTTATACAGCTTGCCATTTAATATGTATACCTTCAATAAGATGTGGGGAGTGGTGACGCCAGAAGATGCTGCGGCCAGAATCGAGATGCAAAGAAAGACTGCAGGAATTACAGAACCGAAGAACCTTGAAGAGCAAGCGATATCCCTCGTTGGCACTGATATCTATGAGAAATTAATCAAAGGCTATACACAGAAACAGTGGGGAAGACCATGTGATCAGCTACCAGCGTTCATAATCAAGCGACTGCCGGTTCGCCTGACCTTCGACAACAACTATTTCAACGCATCATTCCAAGGTATTCCTGTAGGTGGCTATACGAAGATGGTGGAGCGAATGCTTGATGGTATCGAGGTTCGCTTGAACTGTGATTATCTCGTACACGAGGCAGAACTGGATCAGCTTGCAGAGCGTGTGGTCTACACTGGACCAATTGATGCATATTTCAACTACTCTCTCGGAAATCTTGAGTATCGCTCTGTGCGTTTCGAGACAGAGGTACTCAATATTCCAAATTTCCAGGGTAACGCTGCGGTAAATTATACAGATGCTGAGACACCCTGGACTCGGATTATTGAACATAAATGGTTTGAGTTCGGCAAGGATGAAGAAGGCAATTACCTGCCAAAGACTGTGATCAGCCGCGAGTACAGTTCTGAATGGAAGCCGGGTGATGAGCCATACTATCCAGTGAATGATGAGAAGAACGGGAATCTGTACGCGCAGTATAAGTTACTGGCAGACAAGGAGCAGAAGGTCATATTCGGAGGAAGACTCGGTGAGTATAGGTATTATGATATGGATCAGGTAATTGAATCGGCTTTACGCAAATCAAGGGAACTGATATAAATATATGGAGTTGATTAAAATGGCAGTAGAAGTGAAAAATATCAAGTTTAAGAGAAAACTCCTTTTACTTTGTTTGTATATAAATAAATTATTTGGCAAGACTGAGAATAATTCAGTATTAATAAAAAAATCAGGACTATTTAAGCAATACGGGGGGGGGATACTGGCATTCGGCCTGGATCCCTGCTAACCCGGATATAATTAGTATAGGAGAAAATGTCATTGTAGCAGCTGATGTCCGACTATACGAACACGATATGGTGTCATGGATATTCAATAGAAATCCTTACTATAAAGGTCCATTTGTAAAACGATACTATGGTGGTATTACTATTGGAAACAATGTAATGATTGGAGCCCGGTCGATTATAATGTATAACGTTAATATTGGTCATGATGTCGTTATTGCTGCTGGAAGTATTGTCACCAAAGATGTTCCAGACTATAGTGTTGTGGCAGGAAATCCTGCAAGAATCGTTGGAAATACTAAAGATTTGCTAAAAAAAAGACTTGATTATAGTGGTGAAGTTTTTAATGTGTTCGATTATGATAGTTTTTATGAGATGTAGCTTACTTTGAATGATGTTTTTGAAGGGGAAAGAAATGCACAAATCTCTCGTAATCCTCGTCGCGGGAATTGGTTCCCGGTTTGGCGGCGGAGTAAAATAACTTACACCAGTTGATGACAATGGCCATCTTATCATCGACTACAGCATCCACGATGCGATAGCTGCCGGTTTTGATAAGATCGTCTTCATCATCCGACATGATATAGAGGCAGACTTCCGAGCTGTGATCGGTGATAGGATAGAGAAACTCTGCAAGCCGCTGGGAGTGGAAATCGCTTATGCTTATCAGAAAATATCTGATGTGCCGGACTTCCACGGTAAAGAGAAGTTGATAAGGCAGAAACCATGTAAATGTCAAATCCTGCGCCTACCCTTAAATTTAACGCCGCTTTTATGAGCGGCGTGGTTTCCGACATTCC
>ERZ827490.221-NODE-221-length-96487-cov-6.007404_pt1 | contig 96487 bp, 85 predicted proteins | sample MGYA00519770_ERZ827490 | MGnify/ENA primary metagenome ERZ827490 (study PRJEB31778, sample SAMEA3449324) | human gut metagenome | biome: human gut; feature: human-associated habitat; material: faeces | place: United Kingdom | collected 2010/2012 ... | reverse complement strand
TTTATATATATATAATATTTATATTTATATTTATATTTATATTTATATTTATATTTATATTTATTATTTTACTATTGTTTTTTATTATTTTCTTAATATAGAAGAAGTTATTACTACTACAAATGATTATCTTAATAAAGAAACTTCTTCTATTGATTTAGATAAAACAAAATATAATTGTGCAACTAATTAAATTAAACTTATTATGATTACAATTAAAGCTGAAACTTCTAATTATGGAGTTTGTTTTCCTTCTTCTATAAAAGAACTTAATGCAGAAGTTTTTAATTCAATTACAAAAAATGTCAAACTTCCAAAACATTATTGTATTGTAGCTCTTGCTTTTAAAGTAAAACTTTTTGACTTTTGTGCAATGATTAATTCTAATAGAAATAGTACTATTGGAGTTACACCTATTATTGCTAAAATCTCTGAAGAAGATTCTAAAGAAATAAATGCTTCTGTTTGTGATAGGATTATTATTGACAGAAGTTCTCTTGAAAGAGGTGTTCAACTTAAACTTCCTATTCTTATTGGTTCTGATAATTTCCGTAAATATCTTAATGATAATCCTACTTTAAGTAAAGCTATTATTAGTAAAGATAAAAATCTTATTGTTACTTATAATAAAGTAGAATATCCTTTAGTAGATGTAGTTAATTCTGATATTATTGTTCTTGAGTTTAAAATTGTTCCTGTTAATGATATTTCAGCATCAATTCCTATCAATGTTATTGATATTGACCCTTTTAGAACTCATGATGGAGAATGTTAAATAACTAATGATTATAAAGCAAAAGCAGTAATAGAACATGGTTGTTCTTCTACGGGGTGTTGTTCGAACGTAGTGAGAACTTTTGTTATTGCTTTTGCAATATATTTTAAATAGTATGTTATTATGGAAAATGATTTTCAAGAACATATTAATGAATCAGATGTTAATTATGTTATTATAAGTAAGAATAAAGAAGATATTCTTAATGAAATTGATTTTAATGATGAAGAAGAAAGATTCTTATGTGATGCTATTATAACTAATCTTGAAAAATATGCTGCTAATTCTATTAGAAATATGAAAGCGACTCAACTTCCTTATATAGGAACTCTTCGTATTAATCCTGTTAAACGTCAATTTAGAGATGCTAAACTTCATCTTTCAAGTATTAGAAAAAATATTACTAAAGAACAATATAAAGAACATGTTCGTAGTTATATTAATGATTTAAAAGAAAAGCAGAAAGAGTTAGATAAAATTAAACTCACTATGCTTCGTATTAGAAGAAAGAATAAAAAGAAATACGATGCTTTATATAAACGTCTTGGAAAGAATTATGCTGAATTATACATTATGAGTGTTTATTGGTTAACAGAAGTACCTTTTAATTTAGAATGGGAAGAACATTATCAATCTCTTAAAGAATAATATTATATTATGGAAACAAGTATTGTTATAGAAAAAATGCTTAATATTGACAATACCGGTATGCCTCAAGCACCTACTATTCGTCAATTACAAGATAAAGATGTTGCTTTACTTTGGCAAAGAGATACTACAAAAGATAAAAGAAAATATATTGGAGATGTAGGAGTTATTTATTATCTTGGTGACCCTAAAAGTCCAGCTAAACAACAAGGACTTAGTGATGCAGAAAGTCTTAAAATGGCTATTGATAATTTTAATTTGCCTAAAGATTATACTCCTGATGCTCTTGTTAGTAAATTAATTAATAAATATTATATAGCTAATATTACAGAAGCTGGTGTTGCTCTTGAAGCATTACGAAAATCTATTCATTTAATATCTATTGCTGCTGTTCGTATAAATGAACAACTTAACAAAAAACTTAGTAATACTTTAGGTGATGAAGATATTACTTCTATATTGACGATGATGGATGCTGTTAGTAAGCGTATTACTGAAATTCCAGCTTTAACTAAAGCTCTTGGTACAGCTTATGAAAATCTTCGTAATGAAGAAGAAGAACAACTCGCCCGTGGAGGAAAACAAATACTTAGTAGTATGGACGCTGATGAAAATAATTTTTAAAATAATGATTATATGCTGAATTTAAGAGATAAACGATATAATAATGTTAGACTTATTTTTAAAGAAGAAGGTCATAAATATAATGATACTTTTGGTAATGAATATAAGTCTACTACTACTTTACTTCATGATTATGCTCCTAAATTTGATAAAAATTATTGGCTTAAAAAGAAATCTGCTGAACTTGGAATAAGTGAAAAACGTCTTGCTAAACAATGGCAAGATATAACAGATGAAGCTTGTTCTCGTGGTACAAAAACACATAATGGGCTTGAAGATGGTATTAAAGGTTCTTCTATGTTTAAAGAAGCTGTTAAACATATGATTAAGCCTGATGGAGAAATGATTACTATTGCTGATTTACCTAATATAAATTTAAATGTAAAACAACTTAATGTAAATGATTTTATTGAATTAACTGAAAATAAATATCCTAAAATTTATGAAGTTCTTAAATATTATACAAATGCCGGTTATAAAATTTATGCGGAAATCGGTGCGTTTCTTATTGATTATTTACTTTCTGGCACTATTGATGTACTTTGTATTCGCGATGACCAATTTGTTATTGGTGATTGGAAAACTAATAGAGGTGGTTTAAAATTTGAAGCAGGTTATTATAAAAAAGATAAAACTAAAAAGCCGAATCAACTTACTGATATTTGGATTCCTAAAAAAGAATTTCTTCTACCTCCTGTTAATAATCTTCCTAATTGTAATGGTAATATTTATAATCTTCAATTATCGGTATATGCTTTTATGGTAGAACTTATTTTAGGTATCCCTAATGCTGGTCTTTGGCTTTGTCATATTGATTCTGATTTTGTTCTTAATGAATATGGAATGCCAAAAAGATTTCCTGATGGACTTTATCATGTTAAAAAGAATCCTATTGAAAAAATAACTTTACATAAAATGAAATATTTAAAACAAGAAGTTATTAATATTCTTTCTGATAGACGTAAAGTAGTTAGTGCTACAAGAAAACAAATTAAAGATTTATTTGATTAAGCTATGAAAAAGATAATAATTATATTATGTGGTTTGATTGGACTTGTTAGTTCATGCAATCATAAGGAAGTAATTCCTGTTGAAAAAATTGTTTATGTTCCAGTTAAAGATACTATTTCAGAAAAAGAAAATATTGCTAAAATAGTAGAACTTGAACATAAATGTAATCTTCTTCAAGATAGTATAAACAATATAAAAAGTGTTGATGGAGAAGAATTATTTGTTGCTAAATATAAATTAGCTCGTATTAAATATTATACTGATATTGCTGGTAAAGGAGCTAATATTAAGTATCTTCGTGGTTGGATTTATCGTGTTTTAAATAAATAATAAATTGTAGTTATGGCAAACTTTGATAAAGAGTTTAACAAACTTATTCTTGCAGAAGGAGGTTATGTTAATGACCCAGATGATGCTGGTGGTGAAACTTATCTTGGTATTAGTCGTAAAAATAATCCTAAATGGGGAGGTTGGACTATAATAGATAAAGAAAAGAAGAAAGGTCTTAAAGGTATTACTTCAAGACTTAAAGTTAATCATGAACTTACTGATAAAGCTAAACTTCTTTATAAAGAAAATTATTGGGATGTTCTTGAGTTAGATGATATTCTTAGTCAAGATATTGCACACCAATTATTTGATACTTGTGTTAATTGTGGTAAAACAACTGCTATTCGTATTGCACAACAAGTACTTATGATGACTGTTAATGGTAAATGGAGTAATGAACTTAAATATAATTTAATGAGATATGAACAAAAGTCTTAAACATGATTTGATTATTGCTGTAATTATGCTTATAAGTGTTTTTTGTATAATTATTACTATACCTTTTAATCCTAAAAAAGATATTAAAAATGAAGATGCTGCTATACAAATAGATACTGTTTATAATAAAATAATATTAGATTCTATTAGATATGATATAAGAAATAAAGATTCTATTGTTATTAAACTAAAAAAGCAAATAACTTATGAAGTTAAACAGGCCATTAGTGCTAATGATAGTATTGCTATTGAGCAATTTAAACAGCTTGCAAGCGAATAATAATAATACAAGTTGTTCCTCTACGGGGTGTTATACAAGAGCAGATACAGCTGTTGCAATTATACCTGTATATCTTATTAAACAAGCTAATGCTAAAATGATAGAAAGACGTTATCTTATTGATATAAATAAGCATAAAGATTCTATTATTATTATGAAAGATAAATACATAAAAGAACAACAAAATATAATTGTTGATTTTCAAAATAAAATTAGTATTTCTAATAATCTTAATTATAATATTAAAAAGACATTAGATAAACAAAAACGTAAAAATAAAATTATTGGTTATAGTACTGGGGGTATAATTATCGGACTTATTGTTAGTTTAATTATTAAATAAACTATGGAAAGTTATCCTTTTCTTGATTTTATTAATGAAGATAAATCTCATTATAAACATGCTAAAGATGTTGGCTATATTGATGATGATGATTTATTTTTAATTGGAGATAGTGGTGGTTTTCTTATGAATATTCGTCCTGGATGGAAATTTATCAATACTGAATTATTTTATGAACAAGCTAATTATTATAAACAGCATAAAGGTCAATATAGTCCTTATAAATTAGATTCTATTCCTCATAGACAATTTCGTAAGAGAGAACAATATAGAAGAAAATATGGATTCAGTGCTCCATGTTTACAAGCTCCTGATGGTAGTATTCATAATATTCGTATAACAGGTTCTCATTATAATTTTCTTAATTATATAAGAATGGAACAATTAGACGAAAGTACTATTAATAGAGGTAATACTAATACCGCTAAAAAACATTATGATTTTCCTAAGTTTTTTGATTCGCAATTTTGGACTTATCATATAATGGAATTTGCAGAAAAGAATGGTTTTCATCTTCTTATAGATAAAACTCGTCGTGGTGGTTTTTCTTATATGATGGCTGCTGATAGCGCAAATACAGTTAATTGTGAAAGTCGTAAAGTAGTTATTCATGTTGCTGTTGATAAAAAATATCTTACACAAACAGGTGGTCTTACAGACTTTGCTGTAAATGATTTGAAATTTTATGAAGAAAGTACACCTTTTGTTCGTGGTATATTTAGCTCTGTTAAGTCTGATTTTCGTCTTGGTTATAAACTTTCCAATGGTGTGGAAGCAGATAAATCTTGGCGTTCTGCTCTTATTAGTGTTAGTGCTGCCAATAATCCTGATTGTGCTATTGGTAAAGATGCTGTCAAAGTTAAAGTAGAAGAGGTTTCTACTATGGATAATTTTGATGATTTTATGAATGTTACTGAACCTGCTATGAGAACTGGTGCTTATACTACTGGTATGCTTTGTGCTTGGGGTACTGCTACTTCTGGTAATATGCAAACTTTTGAACAAAATTTTTATGATGTTAAAGGCTTTAATTTTATGCCTTTTGAAAATGTTTGGGATAGAGATTCTCGTAATGAAATTTGTGGTTTCTTTAAATCTTATTGCTGGGGTTTACAAGGAGAGATTGATGGAGTAAAAGGAGTGGATAAAGATGGTAATAGTAATATTTCTGTTGGTCTTGAGATTGCTAGAAGAGAACGTATTAAAAAGAAAGAAAGTGTAAAAAAATATTCTGATTATATTAATTATCTTGGTCAATATGCTCTTTTTCCTTCAGAATCATTTAGTAGTGCTTCTGAAAATATATTTAGTTCTGAGGAACTTAGTGCTTGGGAAGAAAGACTTAGAGTTGATTCTGATTTACATTTTTATGTAGATGGTATGCTTGAGCTTGATGAACTTGGTAAAGTTATATTCAAATCTAATGCTCGTTTGCTTAAAGAAAATAAAACAGTTTATGATTATATTTATGGTGTTCCTCGTAGAGGTCATGAACACCCACATGGTTGTATTAGAAGATGGTTTTCTCCTGAATATGAAGAAACTATTATAAACGGTAAATTAACTAAACAAATTCCTGCTGGACTTTATAGTATTAATTATGACCCTGTAGGAGTTAATAAAGATAAAGATGAGATTAGTATAAAACATTCTCATAATAGTATTATGGTTTGGATGAATCCTCATTATCTTAATGGTTATAAACAAAAGCTTGTTTGTACTTATTATGGCAGACCTGATACTCTTGAAGAAGCTGATAGAATTTGTTACTTATTGGCTGTTTATTATAATTGTGTTGGTACTACAAATGTCGAAGTTAACCGAGGAGAAACTGTATCTAACTTTCGTAAGTGGAATGCTTTACGCTATCTTAGTTGTGAACCTTTATTTGTTTTTGACCCTTCTTTTAAAGGTAAAATAAATACAAATTATGGTTATAATATTTCTGGTGAAGCACATAAATTAGATTGTGTTCGTCTTACTAAAGAATTTCTTTATGAAGAAATAGGTAAAGATGAAAATGGAAATACTATTAGAAATTTTCATAGAATATATGATTATCAAACTATTCTTGAATTAAAAAAATGGAGTGTTAAAGGTAATTATGACCGAGTTTCTTCTTTATTACTTAGAGGTATTGAATGGAAATCTTTTAATCTTATTGCAGAAGAAGAATTAAGCCATCGTAAAGAACTTAATTCTGAAAATTTAGAAGAAAATGATATATTAAATAGAAATTGGTTTTAAGTTATGAGAAGTGATTATCAAATGTATGATTTTCCTGTTCAACGTGTTCCTAATTCTCGTAAAAAAGAAGAGAGCTGGTATGCCTCTTGTTGCGATTGGATAATTGCTCAAGGTCTTGCTAATAGGGATAGTAATGAACTTGAAATAAAATATAGAATACTTCATGGAGATATACCTGAAGAATTTTATAAAAAAGTATTAAATCCATATAATGCTAAGCAAGAAAAATATAAAAGGTTTCCTGCTACTATGCGTAATTATGATTTAATGAAGGGTATTATTCGTAGATATGTTAGTGAGTATATTAAGAATCCTCATGATTTTATTGTAGGGGCTAATAATGCAGAAGTTGTTCTTGCTCGTAATTCTAAACTTAGAAAAGAATTACAAATTATTGTTGAACAAAAAATAGCTGCATATATTCAACAAAGTTATAAAGAATGGATTGATGGTGGAAATAATCCACAAGAATTTAATCCTCAAACAGCAATAGATATTGAATCTTTTGTAAAAGAATTTAATGATACTTATATTGATGATATATCTGCACAAGGACAATCTATTCTTAATGTAATTAGAGATATTACTGAGGATACTTTATTATATGCCAGAGCATATTTTGATTTTGTAACTTTTGGAGAGGCATATACATATACAGATGTTGTTGGCAATAAATTGATTAAACGTGTTGTTTCTCCAAGAGATGCTTTTCCTATAAATACTGATAATATATTTCGTGAAGATGATGATATGTTTTGTGAACGTAGGAAATTAACATATCAACAAATAGTAGACGAATTTGATGAATATCTTGATGATAAACAAAGAAATTTTTTAAATACTTATTATGCTAAAAGGTCAGCTAATGCTCCTGCTGAATTATCATTTAGTACTTATGAAAGTTATTTTCCTGAAATATGTAAGAAATATTCTAATGAAGATAGGGCTATGTTTAAAAAACAGCCTACTATGATTAGAGATAATAATAGTGATTTATATGATGTTTGGCATGTAGTTTGGAGAGGAGAAGTAAGAAGAACTATTGTTACTTTTATTAATGAAGCTGGACTAATTGATGAAAGAATAGAAGAAGATGATTATGTATTAAATCCAGCATTAGGAGATGTATCTATTGAATATATCTATGAACCACAGGTTTATGAATGTGTTCGTATTGGTACTAGAAATGATGCTATTTATCCTTATGGTGCAAGAGCTATCGCTTATAATCGTAAAGGCAAACTTCCTTATAATGGTATAAATGAACTTTTACCTGGTTTTGGTAAATTTAGTATTATAGAAACAGTTACTCCTTTTCAAGTATTTTATAATATTGTAGCTTATCATAGAGAAATGACTCTTGCTAAGAATAAACTTAATATTCTTATGATAGCTAAATCTCTTCTTGGTAAAGTACCAGAAGATACAATTTATAAAATGTTAGCTGATGGTGTTCTTTATATTGATGATACTAATGACCAAGGTATGCTTAGAGCACAACAAGTTAGAATACTTCAAACTAATATAGGTGACTATCTTAATCAATTAAGTAATCTTCTTAATGAAATTAAAGAATCTGCTAATGAACAAGTAGATATGACACCTCAAAGATATGGAGAAATAGCTAATAGTGCTGGCAAAGGAGTTACTGAAGAAGCTGTTATAAGAGGTTCTATGGGTACAGTTATAGTAGAATATATGCTTGATTGTATGAGAGAACGAGATTATAATAGAGATTTAGATTATTCTAAATCAGCTTGGATAGATGGTCTTGATACTTCATATAGAGATAATGGAGGAAATATTAAATATATTAGTCTTGATGTTGATAAACATATTTATGCTGATTATATAATTAAATGTAAAAATTCTGTTAAAGAACAAGATAAGCTTAGACAATTACAACAATACGCTTTTAGTGCTGCACAAAATGGTGATAATATGATGGCGATAGCTGCTATTGAAGGTGATAATGTTGCTACTATTACTAAACTTATTAAAAAATATCAAGAGCAAAAAGATGCTCATGAAGAACAAATTAAACAAATGGAGCAACAAACTGCTCAAATGGAACAAGAATTTGAACTTCAAAAGATTAGAGTTAAAGGAGAAGAAGATAGAAAAACTAAAGAACTTGAAGGTTATCTTGACCAACAAATAGAATTGATTAGAGCTGATGCTAACATGTTAAGTTATAATGCTGAAATTGGTGAAGATAATAAAGAAGCTGGACTTAATCGTTTAGATGCTGCAAGAGCAAGAGTTGAACAAGAAAAAGTAAATGTAGAAAAACAAAAAGTTCTTCTTGATACTATTAACAAAGAACGAGATAGACAAGTTAAAATGCACGATATTGATACTAAACTTAAAGTTGCTAAAGCTAATAAAAATCGTTACGATAGTAAATCTAAAAAATAATATGTATATGTTTGCCGTATTCTGTATTGTTCAGAGTATGGCAAATATTTGTATATAGATAGCTGTTAATAGCTCAATGTGGGACTATAAATTAGAATGTGATAGTGTGTATCAGATTGTATATGTTGATTCCTCTACGGGGAGGTTTACAATGACAAATGAAAAGCAGTATATATAATTATTGATTTTATTGATGATAATGATTGTTGTTTTATTAGTAATTATTATGATAATATTGAATATTCTTCTTATAATTGTATTGATAATTATTCACTAAATAACTTATAACATGGAAATTGATTTTGGTTATGGTTCTTCTACAAATAGCAATGATGCTAATAAGAACAATTCAGCTGGTGATAATGGTAATTCTACCAATATTACTAATGGTAAATTAGATACAGACGACAATGGTGTTGCTGTAGATGATATTGAAGATGTTTCTAATTCTAAATCAAATAATAATACTGATAATGATGATGCTAATAATACTGGTGATGCTAAAGATGATAAGAATAAAGATGATGATAAAAATCTTGAAAAAGATAATCATCTTGAAAAAGGTACTTCTATTGAAATTGGAGAAAACACATATACTGTTGATGAAAATGGTAATGTTGTAGACAAGGATGGAAACATTTTTAAAGAAGCTAAAGATGTAAATGATTGGCTTAAAGAATTTGAAAATGTAGAAAGTGATGAAGAAAATATTACAATAGAAGCTATTCAAAATGCAATAGGCGTACAAATTACAGATGACAATGATAAACCTGTTGAATTTGAAAATAATATTCAAGGTATTAAATCTTATGTTGATTCTGTCATTGAAGCATCACGAGATGAACATTATGAAACTGCTATAAATACTCTTTATCAAAAATATCCGATATTGAGTGATGTTCTTAATTATTATATTGCTAATGGCAACTCTCTTGAAGGATTTAATGAAATTCCTGACCGTAGTGGAATTATCATTAACGATTCTGATGAAGCACAACAAGAAGCAATTATTAGGACTGCTTGGAAAGAACAAGGACGTAGAGGAGATTTAGATGGTTATATTCAATATCTTAAATCTTCTGGTACTCTTTTATCTACAGCTAAAGAAGAACTTGCTGGTTTACAGGAAGCTGATAATCAATATCGTAAAGATATGGAAAAAGAAGCTGAACGTAAAGAAAATGAAAATATTAAGAAATTAGAAGAATATTGGAATGGAGTTCATGATGTTATTAAGAATCGTAAAATAGCAGGTTATCAAATTCCTGAAACGATTGTTATTAATAGAGATGGACAGAAAATTTCAGTAACTCCTGAAGATTTCTTTAATTATATTTATCGTGTTGATGATAACGGGATGTCTGCTTATGAGCGAGCTTTAGCTGAAGAAACCACTGAAAGTCGTCGTGATGATGAAATTCTTCGTGCTTATCTTAAATTTGTTGGTGGGAATTATTCTAATCTTGTAGATATGGCTATTAATAAGCAAAAAGTTGATAAACTTCGTCTTAGAGCTAAAGAACGTAATACAAGTACAATTAGAATCAATAAACCTCAACGTAATACTAATAAAAACGAAGACATTGATTTTGGTTATAACTAATTAAATTTTTGAGCTATGTATAAAATGCGTGTTCTTTCGCAGGGTAAGTATGATGATAGAGGATACTCTAATGAAGAAAGTATTGCTTATCTTCAATTACAAAAACCTGTTGAAATTAATTCATTCCTTACTTATAATTATGGTATGGATGATGACCGATTCCCATTGTCATTTATGACAGAAGGTCAAGGTAGTTCTGGTACTGTTGATATTGCTACTGTTCAATGGACTTGGGCTACTATGGGTCGTATGAAGTTTACAGACTTTGTTACTTATTTCAATATTGCTAATTCTAAACCTGGTCTTGGCGGTGCTGAATTCGAAGTACATTTTAGTACTCATTGGTTTATTGAACAATATGGTCTTATTGCTCCTGATGGAATCACACAGGTTCGTGTTCAAAAAGATTTAGGTGAATCTCCTTATGGTTATGGATATTTGCTAAAACTTACTTCTCCTAATCCTAATGCTTATATTGACCCTGAAATGCTTGCTAAGGGTAAATATTGGAGTATGTCTGGTCCTACTGTTTCAGAATCATATTCTAAGGGTAATAGAAGTAATTCTATGGGACCTGGTAAAATGGCTTCTCAACTTGAATTTCATCGTTATTCTAAAGAAATTGCTGGTAACCTTGCTAATGTTATTACTGAATATGAATTTAAAAATAATAACGGCGGTACAAGTAAACTTTGGATTAACGAAGAGATGCGACAATTCAATCTTACTATGCGCGTAATGAATGAAGAACGTCTATGGCTTGCAGAATATAATCGCAATGTAAATGGAGAAGTTCTTCTTAAAGACCGCGATAATGGTAAACCTATTCCTCATACTTCTGGTATGTTAGAAATTTGTCGTGAATCTAATTACGATACTTATGGTGAAATTCTTCCTTTGAGTAAGATTAAGAGAACTATTGGTGATGTTCTTGACCGAGATACTGATAGTGGCAATATGGATATTGTACTTATGGGTGGTAAAGGTTTCTTGGAAGATTTTGATGAATCAATGAAGATTGATGCAAAAGAAAATGGTTTCCTTACTCCTCTTGGTGATAAAGAAATTCAAGGTTCTGGTTCTGGACTTGAATATGGTGCTTATTTCCGTAAATATAAAACTGTTGATGGTCATACTATTACTGCAAAACATTGTTCTTTCTTTGACAAAGGAACTATTGCAGAAGCAGCTAAACAGAATGGTATGATTCATCCTCGTTCAGGGCTTCCTATTACTTCTCATCAAGCATGTTTTATTGATTTTTCTTCTTATGAAGGTCAGCGTAATGTACGTCAAGTTCGTATGAAAGGAAAGATTTATAAAGCTAAAGTTATTGAAGGTATGACTGATATTCCTGCTTGCTGGGGTCTTCCTAATACAAATCATGCAGCTACTGAAGTAGATATGGCACGTTATGAAGTTCAATCTTCTCTTGGTTTGCAAGTTAATAATGCAAATAAGATGTTCTTAATGAAGTGCGTATTATAATCAATTAAACTAATAAATATATGGAAAATAATTCTGGAAAAAGCATGCAATTTGGATTTAATAAATCTGATGCTGAAAATAAAGAACAGAAAATTGATAATGATAATCTCCCCGTAGAGGAAACACAATCTGTTGCAGAAACAGATACTTCTAATGAAGATGTTAATGAAGAATATACTGACCGTAGAAGTATAACTGTATCTCTTGTTAAGAGTTATTCTTTATATCGTAAAAAGAACGATAAAAGTCTTCCTAAGAGAAAAGATTATATTGGAGGTAGTGTTAGAGCTTCACGAACTTTATCTTCTAATAAAGAAGAAGTTGAAACGTATTTTCCTAATATTATTGGTCTTTCGCCTAATGACCCTAATTTTATTAGTAGGGTAAAACAATATTTAAATAATATTCGTATTCCTGTTGATGAATTAGGTAGAAGTTTTGATATTAGCTTTCATTATTTTCATAAAAAAGATTATTACAAAGTTAAAGCGGAAGAAGATAAAATTGAAGAAGTTTATCAATCTGCCAATCGACAAAATATTAAATCTCTTAAAGAAGCTCTTAATGAAAAGATTAATAAGCTTCACATTCTTGAAAGTACAAAATGTAGAATTGGTTATCCTATTAACGTTGATGATTATCTAATGTATCGTCATTGTTTATTATATAATGATATTGCAAAAGATATTGCTTTAATTAATAGCGATTCCAATGTTCGTTTTTATTTTAAAGATGACCAAAAAGAAGCAGAGAAACTTCGTAAATATCGTTATGAGGTTAATAAGGCTAAAGCTAATTATGTAAGTTGTCTTGCTGATGATGAATTATTTAATTCAGTTTATGTACAATATTGTGTTCAGAATAGTCTGCCTGTTATTTCTTCTCTTATGAAAGAAAAACTTGATAGAGAAATTGAATTAGATAAATTTAGTACTAACGAACCTATTAAGTTCAATAAGATTTTTAATAATAAAGATATTAAGCTCATTGCTAATATTGAAAAATTGATTGCTCGTGGTGAACTTATTCGTTCACAATATAATCAAAATATTAGTAGTCCTGATGGAGAATTTATTGGGGCTAACATTAACGAAGCTGTATCTTATTTTAAGAATCCCGAAAATACTTCTATTGTAAATGCTTATATTAATAAATTAAAGAATATTTGATATGAACATTCACGAGATGCACAATATGTTTCGAACATTAGGACAACAAAATGGTTCGCAACTTATTAGAGGTATTCTTCCTGAAAGTATAGATGTATATATCAATGAAGTTATTACAGAAAAGGTTAAAGAAGAAGTATTAGCTGGAGTTCGCACAACTTTACAAGATAGTGTTAATACTCAAGCTTCTACCATGCAACCTATTAATACTTTTAGGAATTTATATCGTTCTGCAAGATATTCTATTAATACTGGTGAAGTAGGAAATAATAAAAAGGTTAGTTTTTATAATAATAAAAATGGTTATCATATTATTAATATTCCTACTGTTAGTTCTAATATTACTCTTGAAGATAATGAATATAAGATTCAACCTATGATGTTTTTAGGTTTTAGTGTTGAATATGAAACAACTTTAAGAGGTAATGCTGTTGCTTGTAGACTTATTGGTTCTGATGTTTTAGAAACTACTCTTAGAGATTATTGTAATGGTGCAAGTAAAGATTCTCCTATTGTTTGTCTTAGTTCTATTCCCATTATAGATGACGGAGTTGAAAAGACAGGAGTTATTTCTTGTGAACAATTAGAAATCTTTACTAACAGCAATAATAATAGTGTTAAGTTTCTTAATATTAAATATATTAAAACTCCTAATGTTGTAAAGTACGATATTGAACTTTCTAAATGTGTTAATTGTGATTTGCCTGATTATACTCATTTTGAAATTGTTGAAAGAGCTGTTGGTAAATTCTTTGCATCTGTTGGAGGACAAACAGCTAATGGTACAGTACAACAACAAAGACAATAATATAATTATAAAAATTGAATAATTATGCGACACTTTATTTTAGGTAAGAATGTAGCTTATGCTACCGGGTCTGACCTTTCAGCTGTTGCAGAAGGTGCTATTGGTTTTTTTGTAGAAACTGATGGTAAACCAACTGCTACTGCTACAGGTGAAGAGATTACTAAAGAAGCTATGCTTGTAGTAGGTCGTCCGAGTGATAAGGGAGGTCCTATTGTACTTCCTGTTCATAAAAATAATTTTAGTTTTGTTAAAGGAACTTATACAGCAGCTTCTACGTTTACAGCTGATGTTACAGTTACTGCTCCTACTAAAATTGGAGATTATTCTTTAATTGTTGTTCGTAAAGGTGTTAAGTTTAATGAACGTAACAAATGGACCGCTATGGTTCATATTAAAGATGTTACAACAACTGCTGATGATTTAGCAGCTAAACTAACAACAGCAATCAATGCTAATAGTTCAGGTTCTGGAATATCTGCTTCTGTTTCTTCTGCAAAAATTACTATTACTGCTACAGAAAAAGGAGTAGATTATGAAATTCTTGGAGCAGATGAACTGTTTGATGTCAAACCTAATGTAACAGCTAATGGTTCTGCTGCTTATGGTGATGCTAAATATATACAAGATTTGGCAGAAAAAGCAGCTGCTGATGCAGGATTTGAATATACTTATCGAGATGCTTATTTCTATCTTTATCCTGATTATCCTTTGAATCCTCTTAAAGCTAATGATTCAGAAGATACAGGATTTACTATTTTTACGTTACGTTTTGCTGAGCCTCGTAATGTTAAAACTCGAGATGAAGTAGTTAATCAAATTATTCAAGTTGCATTCCCTACTGAGGCAGCAGGTATTACAACATTTGAAACTGTTTGTAAATCTCTTGCTGGTATTGCTACTGAATAAACTATATCAATACTGCATCTTAATATAAATTAAGTTATAGAATAATTGTTTACAATGAGGTTGTTAATATTGATATTAAATGTTGATATTAGCAATCTCTTTTTGTTTCATTATCTATGGATTTATTATCTGATGCTTTAGCACAAGGTATAACTCCTGCTATTGTAGTTGCAATATATTTGATAGCAGTAAAAGTTATTGATAATAAAAAAGAAAATATACAGGCTAAACTTAATTCTGAACTTGTTAATTCTATATCAAAAATAAGTAACTTTATAACAGATATTACAAGACATACTATTCAAAAAGATAAAGAAAAATGTAAGATAGCTATAAATGATTCTATTAACTGTTCTGCATATACTCTTATTAAATTTGTAGCTAATACATTAATAAACAATCATATTGATACAAATAAAGATACTATTATTATTAACATTAAGAATATAGTAAATGCTGAATATTATAATATTTATACTACTTTAAATAATTATGAAATTAATGGAATTAAAGTTTCAGAATTACTTAAAAAAGAATGGATTGATGAAATAGAAAAAGCTATTACTAATAGTATTTATAATACTGCTCTTACTAAAGAAGAAAAAATAATGAGTTTTTCTAATAAGATAAATCTTAAATTTCAATCATATATTACTTATATTATTAATAATGTTATAAAAGATTAATCCTATGGAAGATATTATTTATGAACGTCTTTTAGAACAATATGAAAATTTATTTGTTGAAAAAAATGCTGATGTTATTGAAAAACTTCGTCTTGGGCTTTTTGAAGAAGATTGTTCTATACCTGTTATTTCTATTATTATTAATTGTATAGAAAATATTGAGCTATTTAATAATGCTCAATTAGATAATATAAATCATCTTATAAACAAATTAGCTCATGTCTAATGAAATGAATAATGTTTTCATACATAATAATTCCAAAGATGGATTTATTGAAATTGAACCTGAATATGTTTATATGACAATTCCTGCTGAATATGTTTGTATATATCATAAAATACTTGTAATGTTTGCTGATTTTGGTGTTGATTTATTAAAAGATTGTCAAGCAGCTTGTAGTTCTAAGAATAGAAAAATCATTGATTGTTTTAATATGTTTAATGCAGCAGTTGCAGCAAGAAAATTAAATAAATTTAAACTTGCTAAAACACTTATTGAATATGTTAAAGGTCAAATTGATTTAAATTATAATGGTAAATCTCCTTGTCCAGAAATAGTATTTCCTGTTGATAAAGAAGGAAAAATAAATGCTATTGTTGGTTGTGGTAATAAACCAAAGTTTACTGTAGATGTTAATAGTGGAAAATTATTAATGGAACATGATGGAGATTTAAGTAGTGTTTATAGTCTTGGAGAAGAAGATTTTAAAGGAGTTAAGACTGAGAATGATAATGATTCCTCTACGGGGGATTAGTCTTGACAGATTTCATCATTACTTATAAATATGTTTATTTTATAGCTATTATTAGCTCTGTATTATAATTGATTATATTAGTTGAATAATACTACATCAATTATAATAAGGCTTTTATATGGCTTTAAAATCGTTCATAATAATTTATATTTTTATGAGAACCAATAAAGAAGAACTTGGTAAAGTTAGTCTTACTGCTAATGGGCGGTGGGATATAAATAATTATTATGAAAGACTATGTCTTGTTCATGATGGTTATTTTGCAAGTTATCTTAGTAGAAAAGAAGTTCCGAAAGGTATTTTACTAACTGATACAGAATATTGGCAGCCTATTGCTAATCTTCGTGATGATATTAAACTTGATTATGAAGAATTTAGAAAATGGGTTAAAGATAATTTTGAAGATTTTAAAGATAATGTTCTTAATGACCAAAAATTGTTTAAGGACTATATTAAAGAAAATGTTCAAAATATTTGGAATTATGTTCATCATCTTGTTCCCGAAGTAAATTGGGATGATGTCAGAGCACTTGTTATTAAGTGTGTTCAAGATATGGTTGAAGATGGTTTACTTAAAATTGGTATTACTACTGTTAAAACACATGCTGATTTAGATAAAGCAGAATATAAGAAGCCTGGTAATTTTGTTTATGTTCATGAAGAAAATCTTTATTATACATATAACAAAGATAATAAATGGTATCAAATGCCTATTATTTATATAGGTAATGAAGAACCAGGAGATGTACTTTGGATTGACCCTCAAGATGATAGAGATATAGAAGGTTCTTCTGATGAAGAAATGAATGCTGTTAAAGAAGCTCTTTATATTCTTACTCAAAAGGTTACTGATTTACAAAGACTACAAACTATTGGTATCATTCCTGGTAATGTTGCTAATAGTTATCGTCGTATTTTAATGAGTTTTGCTACACCTGAAAGACCAGAAGGTGCTCCTTCAGTAGATGATGAAGAAGATAAACCTGATTTAAAGCCAGCATCAAATACTGTTTGTTGTGTTTGTTGTAAAATGGATACTACTACTAATTTTGCACAAAATAAATCTGACCTTATAGACGGTGAACTTATTTTTTATACTGATAGAAAAAAGTTTGGTGTATATTATGGTGGTAAATTTTATCTTAATGGTAGTGGTGGAGATGATGATAGTGGAGGTGGAGGAATCTCTATTGAAGAACTATATCAACTTAATCTTGAGAGATTAAATTTTACTAATGGTACTGAAACATATAAAGTAACTGTTGATAAAAATGGAAAATGGGTTGTTAGAGGATTTAATGAATCTATAACAAAACCTGGTAGTCCTGATGACTCTTTTGGAGTTTATATTAGTCAATACCTTTGTATGAATAGTATTTATTGCGGAGGCGATGGAAATGAAAATTGTCTTTGCACTCATAATTATGTTGAATTAGCTAACGGTTCTAAAAAAGATATTAATTTAAATGGTTTATATCTTTTATATACTGATGGTACTAAAGAAACACCTTCTGATATAGGTTATGTTTGGGACGTATTACCTCTTGATGGAGTTATTAAAGCTGGACATACTTTTGTAATTAGAGGTGCTGAATGTAATACTTCTAAAAATGCTTTTATAAATGTTGATAATTATGATATGATATGGACCAAAAATGGTCATCCTATTGTATTTAAACAAGGTCCTAGTAGTTTTTATCTTTGTGCTGGAGATGGTTATAAAGAATATCTTGATAAAAAGACTTTAAATAATCCATGGGGAAATAAAACTACTAAAGTAGGATATGTAGATTCTTGTGGATTTGGTACTGGTTCTGTTGGTGAAGGTAGTGCTACATTTACTGTAGATGATGATTGGAATAAAATTCTTTTTGTTCGTTGGTTTATGTTAGAGCCTGCTAAGCAAGGTAATAAAGCTTATGCTAAAAGAAAAACAACAGACCTTTGGACATATATTAATCTTGAAAAACAAACTACAGCACTTGGTAATAGTCTTCAATATTATTATCCTGATGATATTAAAGCTAAATATAAACCAATGGCAAGTTATCTTGGTAAAACTTTTTTTACTAATAAAACTACTTTTAATCATAATCGCCCTAATTTTATAAATATAACTTTTGGTATACAAGCTACTGATTCTGGTTCTGGTGCTACAAGATGTTTTAATTGGGTATCTGTAGGATATTATGATGAATATGTAGAATATCGTAAAAAAGGTGAAACTGAATGGAAACGTAGTTATAGTATTACAGATAATAATGCTGCTAATCCTGAATGGATAACTAAATTTATTGAACATTATAAACGATTTAGATGGACTGCGAGTGATGGTACAATAGTTACTACTCATAAATGTATTATTAAAAATATCACTAAAGGTTCTTATGAATATCGTATAGGAAGAGATGATAATAGTCTATATACAAGTGATATTCTTACTTTTACTGTTCAATCAAATGATGAGGTTAATAATTTTAGTTTTATTCATATAAGTGACCAACAAGGATTTAATTGGCAAGAATATACTGCTTGGTGGAAAACTTCTTATATGATTAATAAAACTGAATCTGATTTTAATTTCTTTATTAATACAGGTGATATTACTCAATCAGGAAATAGAGTTAATGAATGGTTGGATTACTATCAAGGTAAAAAATATAATATTGATAAATGTGAAATGTTTACTATTGGTAATAATGACCTTTGTGGACATGTAAGTACTGAACTTACCAATGGTGAAGATGCTACAAGTAAATATTCACATATTAATATTCTTAGATATTTTTGTTTTGAACTTGATACAAGAAATGATTATTCTTTTGAATGGCAAGAAGCTTCTTATCCTATTTATAGTCTTTACTCATTTAATTATGGTAAATATCATTTTGTATCGCTTAATAGTGAAATTGCTATTGCAACAAGTAAAATGTATAAAGATTGGGAAAGTGATTCATATCAAGGAGATAGAACTTTTGCAGAAAGTGCTAATGCTAAAATTGAAGATTGGCTTAAAAAAGATATTCAATTATGGAAAGATAATGATGAAGAACCTTCAGATTGTAGTAAGTGTATAGTTTATATGCACGAAATGCCATTCACTATTGTTACTTGGAGTTTTATGAATGGTGAAAGTGCTCGTGTTGGTTCTCATCTTAATACATTAAATAGTAGAGGTCTTTATAGGTTTAGTCGTATATTTAAAAAATATGGTATTAGACTTGTACTTGGAGGGCATAAACATACATATTCTATAAGTAAACCTATTTATGATGCCCCTAGTGGTTATATTGAAAGTAATAATAAACCATCTACAAGTGTTGATTTAATGAATGAAGTTACTACTGCTGATACAAGAGTTCCTGTTATTCAAGTTACAGATATATCTCATGTTAAAAAAGATGATAATTTTGCTAGATACGAAGTAGTTAATAAACTTAATGCTCCTTATTATGTTATGAGTCAAGCAAGTGGTTATAAACTTGTTTCTAATAAAGAACAACCTTCTGGACCTGAATATACTATACCTTGGCTATTAGCTTATTTTAAAGCTAAAACTAATGGAGAAAGTCCTACTGAAAATGTAGCTCAACATTATCCAATGTATATTAAATATGAACTTAATGATACTTCTATTAAAGTTACTGTTAAACAAGTTCATAATATTTGGGATGTAAGACTTGATAATAATAGTAAGAAATTTGATATAAATCAACAACTTTCTGACCTTAGTGTTAGAGCTATGACACTTAGTACTATATCAGATGAAGATAAAAAGAATTATAATATTTCTGATGTTGAAAGTTTAACTATTACATTATAATATGGGAAATATTAAAGTTAGAAATAAAAATGGAGAATGGACTGTAGTTGCTTCTAATAAAGCTTCTGGAATGTCTGTTGATGACCCCAGTTTAATTAATGGGGATAAGACGTCTGTACAAGATGCTCTTGTTAATCATGAAGAACGTGTTTCTAAACTTGAACGTAATGTATCATGGTTAGCAAAACATGGTGGTGGAGGTTCAGGTAGTGGAGGTAGTGGAGGTCCTGATATTACAGAAGCTACTTGTTCTATTTTTGCAAATGATTTAGCAACTGGAGGTGATGTAATTTTAAATGAAAATGGTCTTAATATTGAATTGAGAGATATTTCTGTTAAAGCTACTAAATCATGGAAAATTAATGTTCGTATTGGTTCTGTTCAAGTTGCAAGTGGTTCTGCATCTTTTACTTCACCTACTATTAATGTTCCTTTTTCTATCATTAGTGCTGCGTTAATTAATCATACAGCGAATATGTATATTTCTGCTTCTTATGAAGATGATATTAATGGCATATATGGTTCTTCTTCATGGAGTGGTACTATTACTGAATCTGTTGTTAATTTAATCACAACTAATTTAGATATTGGTCTTACTGATGAAGGTAAATTAGAAAGAGATGAGAGTTTAATATATACTTATTCAGTAGGTATTACTGGAGATTATACATTAAAATTAAATGTTACTAAAGATGGTAGTAGTGTTGTTACTAAAACATACCCTATTACCATTATTGATACTAATCAAAATACATTTAGTGTTCGTATTGCAGAATTACTTACCCGATATGATGTAGGTGTATATTTTATTAAATCTCAATTATTTTATAATAGCAATCCTCAGATTCAAAATACTATAACTACTTCTCTTACACTTGTTAGTAAAACTATTCTTATTAGTAGTACTGTAATGAGTGAAGATGAATCACATCCTACTGAAGTTAGTTTATCTTCTTCAATTAATTTTATTTGGACTGCTTATCTTCAAGGCTCGGCTACTTTTCAATATAATTATAAAATTAATGATACTGTAATTAAAGAAGATTTTATTGGTTATTTTGGAGAAGAAATTAATGACTTTGTATCAGTTATTGGTAAAGATTGGGCTGTAGAAAATCAAACAAAAGCGGTTGTAGTTACAGTTTCTGTTGGTGATAATGTTGTTACCAAAACATGGTATATTAAATTTGTAAAATCTAAAAATGATTTTCTACCTAAATCTACTACAGTAGTAGGACATTGTATTTCTGAATTTCTTGCTAGAACATATAATAATGGAGAACAAACTTTTAATATGGTCAATGAGAATTATCTTGTTGGCGGTAGAAAAAGTAAAGTTACTTCTGTTATTAGTATGGATAATTCTTCTAATTTAGTAGGTATTAAAACTTCTGCAAATAATGCTCCTTATTTGAGAATTAGTAATGGTGCTTATGCTAAACTAGGAAATTTTAAAGTTGCAGGTACTAGTAAAACATTTACTAATATTATTGCAGGAACTAATAATGATTTTACAATTAGTATTAGTTTTAAAGCTGATTATCATCCTGATAATGAACGTACTATTTTATGTGTAGGACAACTTGATTCTCAAACAGGTCAATTAATTACTGGTTTTGAAATTGATGTTCATGATGTATATGTTAATACAAACTCTTTATTAAGACTTACTGATAATACAGTAAATAATATTGACATTGTATGTGTACATTCAGATGATAGATATATTGATAGTTCTGGTGAAGAAAAACAAGAAAGACATTATATTATTAAAGTATATCTTGAAGGAGCTTTAAGTGCTGTAGGTAATTATTCTATATTCCCTACCGTTAGTGATGAAATCTATATAGGTGGTAAAGTATATGGAGACCTTAATGATAGCGGTTGGTTATGTGATTGTAATATTTATAATCTTCAAGTATATGACCATGCTTTAAGTGATTTTGATATTGTTAATAATTATATTAATAATAGAGTAGCTTCTACTTATAAAGATGGTAGTTTTGATTTTAGTATTATTGATGCTGAACTTCGTAAAAACTTTTGCGAAAGAAGAGCTGATGGTCAAGTAACTTCTTATCTTTATCAAAACGGTGCTTATACTATTGACTTTTTATTAGATGGACAAAGTCTTAGTGAAAGCAAACTTAATCAATATGCTAAAGCAGTAGGAATACCTGTAATGCTGATTGATGTTAGTACTGATGATAGTTGGACATTTGAAAACTTTGTTAATCAACAAACTGCTGATAATGTTCAACTTCTGCCTACTTCTGGTAAAACTATTAGTTATTGGGACCCTACTCAACAAAATACTTCTGTTCTTCAAGTACATAATTGTACTATTGAACTTCAAGGTACATCTACATTAGCTGATGCAGTTAAAAATATCAATATTACTGTTCCTAATGATACAGCATTTATTCCTAAAGATACTTGGCTGCCTGAACAAACTTATACTTTAAAAGCAGACGTTGTAGATAGTTCACATAGTAACAATGCTTCTATTGGTAAATTTATTAATACTGTTCTTAAAGATTATTTTCCTTCAGATTCTATTGCTCTTAGTAATGTAGAAGAAAGCGAATATGTAAAGAAACAGCAACCAACTGCTACTCTTAAACATACTGTTGAAGGTTTTCCTATTTTGCTTATTATGAATTTTCATACTACTGAAACATCTAAAGTATCTACTACCCCTCTTGGTATTTATTCTTTTAACTTAGGTCGTGATGCTTTTAGAAATTTAGGTTTCAGAAAGGTAAATAAAATTACTGATTCTTTAGGAGATGCTATTAATGTTATTACTTTCCCTTATCTTGCTGAAAAATGTAAGTTTAATGAACAAGATAGTACAGCGAATTGGATTGAAATTAAAGATACTACTTCTCTTGCAGATATGGCTAAAATAGAAGGTAGTAGTTTACCTCCTGATTTTGATTCTTCTGTTGGTGATTTTTGGCAAAATGATAATACTATTCTTGACCAAAGATATGAAGTACGTTATCCACAAGGAAGACAAGCTAGTGACTATACTACTTTTAAAAATTTTGTAGGTACTATAATGAGTTTACCTTTGGAAGGACTTTATGTTACTAAAGATAGAATTGGTAATATTGATAGACCAGAAATTACTACTGAATACGACCTTTATACTTATGATAATGGATATTCTAAGACAGGCAAAAAACAACAAATTATTACTGATGTTAATCAATTAGCTTCTCTTGGTTTTAATGCTACTTCAATGTATAAATATTTTGTTATTGCAAACATGTTTGGTCTTGCTGATAACTTTGGTAAAAATAGTACATTTAGAAGTTGGGCTAATGGTGATTACTTTATTGGATTTTATGACATGGATACTGCATTAGGTGGAGGTAACCAAGGTGCTTTATCTATTGAACCTAATATGTGGATGAAATATCTTAAAAATCAAATTCTTGATGGTAAGAATTATGGTTTTGTTTCTGAAACATTTAATTCTGAAGATAGTCTTCGTCTTAGTAATACTGTATTTTCTGCTAATCATAATAAATTATGGTTGAGTATGGATACTAACCTTATGAGAAATAAAGTTGGTATTAACGAAGTTGCAGGAACAAGTGCATATTCATATTATTGGGATGATTTAAGAACAGTTATATATAAAGCTGCTACTGCTGCCGGATATAAAGATAGTGCTGAATATTTTGTTAATGAATTTTATCTTAAACAGACAGGTGAATGTGGTCCATTGCTGTTTAATCTTGACTATAAACTTAAATATCTTGTTCAGTTTACAGATAATAAATTTTCAAATACTAAACATTTAAGTAAACTTCATGGTCGTAAAGCTGCTTATACTTTAAATTGGTTAAGAAATCATATTCTATTTTTAGATAGTGTTTTCTATTGGAGAAATACTTCTCAGAAATTTAATTATCCTAATGATATAAACTGTAAGATGTCATCTACTGTTTATAATACTCCTGAATATATTCCTATTAAAAGTAATACTGATGTTATTGTTTATCATAATGTCGGTAATGCTACACAAACATATTATTATTTACCTAAAAATAAAGAGGTGATGGTAGATGCTGGTAATAATAATTCTGATTCTGAAGTAACTTGGGGTATTACTAATTCTCCTCAAATTATTCAAATTGGAAATAATAATATACCATTATCTAAAATGAATATTTATAAAATATCTCATACTAATACTGAATTATATAATAGTAATCCTGGTTTAACTGCTATTACTGAATTAGAGTTACAAGATAGTAATTCACTTGCTGCACCTTTTGGATTAGATTCTTATCAGCCAGAACGCGGTATTAGTGAAATTCGTATTCTTAATTTTGCTAATACTCAATCTCGATTAATTCAAGGTAGTCGTCCTACTTTTTCATTGGAACTTGTAAAACAATTAGTAGGAGGAGAAACTGATACTAAATTCATTAAACTTCGTGAAATAGATATTAGTAATTCTCAATGTATTTCTGATATTTCTATTCCTAGTATTCCTTTAAAGAAATTAAATGTTTATAACAGTGCTCTTACTAATTTAAATCTTGATAATCAAAATTATATTGAAAGTGTAGATTTAACAGGATGTACTAAATTGATTAAAATTACTATTAAAGAATGTGATAAATATCAAGATTTAAATGTTGCTAATCTTAATAATTTACAAGAAGTTAATATTGTAAATAATAAAAATATTAGGTCTATTACTATTCATAGATGTAGTAATTTACAAAAAGTTATTATTCAAAATAATGCTGTTCTTACAGAAATTAATATTACTAATTGTGACAAACTTGTAGGAACTAGTGGTAGTAATTATTTGACTATTACTGATAATAAATCTCTTATTACTATTAATTTAGAAAATTGTACTAAACTTAATAAGTTTACTATTAGTAATTCTAATCAACGTAATATTAGAACTTTAAATTTGAGAAATGTTCCTCTTAAAAATATATCTGGTGATGGTGTTAAAGAGGATTTACTTGATTTAAGAGCATTTATATATGGTAGTGGTATTACATTAACAGGAAATGCTGAGGTTAAAGCTATTCAATTTGCTAATGATAGATTACATCCTATAACAATGGAATCTACATTTAAAGGATGTACTAAATTGCAAAGAGTTTATGGTTATCTTGTTTTGAAAGGACCTGATGGTATGTTTCAAGATTGTAAGGAGTTTACAATTCATGGACATAACGAAGATGATACTGCTTATTTAGGACCATTACGTTGGAATAACAAAAATACAAGAAATAGTGATGGTGAAGTACGTACTATTTATGCTATTCTTACTAATGATGATAATAATTATTATAAAAGTGGTACATCTATTCGCCCTTATGATGAAGTAACTTGGGAACAAAGTTTTGTAGAAGGAGAACTTGTTACTAATTTTAAAATGGGTAATAATATTACTAAATATATGTTTTATGGTACTAAGTGTACTGTATTTGATATTTTATATATGTTCTTTGTATTTGGTAAAACTATTACTACTGCTTTTAGTATATATGCTACTTTTGGAGCTTTAATCCGTAAAAAAGGAGAACTTTATCCTTTTGATACAAGTATATTTAAAAAAGGATTACCAAGACATATATTTTATAATTGGTCTAAATGTAGCAGTATTTATTATGCTTTTAATAGTACTAAAATATTTATAAGAAGTAGAAATGCTAAATATGAAGAAAAAGAAGAAGATATATTAGGAGATAATAAAAGTAATGGTGTTTTATCTCCACTTACTACTTGTATATATATTGAGCTTTTAACAAATGGTTCTATCATTGTAGATAAAGATTTATTTAAACTTAAAGAGGGGCAGACATTAAAATTATCAGTATTTACTATTACTTATATTGAAAATGTTACTCCTGCTGATGATAGTCAAATTGATAATCCTTGGTTGAATATTGATAATTATGAAACTTGGAAAACTTCTAAAGTTACTGAATTAGGTAACTTTGCTAATATGTTTGATTCTCTACCAAATCTTGATACTTTTTATAATATTTTTAATTGTAATTATATTGATTTTAGTACTATTACTTTTCCATCTAATATGGTAAAAGTTGCTTATTCTTTTAAAGCACAATCTGCTGGTAAAGGAGTTATTAGTATTAAAAAAATGTTTAAAGATTGTACTAAATTGAAAAATGTAACTTATGCTTTTACTACTCTCACTAATAGTGCTTATGGTCCTCAAGCAGAGATTCCTATCAGTGAAGATATGTTTGCTGAATTTACTAAACTTCAAAGATTTGGTTATGATTCGTCTGACGCTAATCAAAATAATGATGCTTTTGTAGGAAGAGGAGCACGTAGATATATTGTAGATAGTAATTTTCCTGAAAATATTCTTAAAAACAATCCAGATATTATAGATTTTAATAATATATTTCGTGATTGTGAAGCTAAAGATTTTCCTGCTATCCCTAAATTTCCGGGAACTATGTTTACTAAAGCTACTAAACTACAAAATATTAATAGTATTCTTAGAAATGCACATTTTGCTTTTACTCTTTCTCCTAATGGATTTGTTAATTGTCCTGATTTAAATAATGTAGGTTTTGCTTTTTATTGTGAAATAACTTCTAATAAAAATAATAGAAGTAAACTTACTGGAGAAATACCTGCTAAATTATTTTATCATGGACATACTATAGGTAGTACTAAAATTTATGGTACTAATCAATCAGAAAAACCTGGTGAAGATTTTGATATTGAACATGATTTACTAACTCATACTTCTCAATCAACAGTTGTAAAAACAGGTATTACAAATATGGCTTATTGTTTTTATGGCTGTATTAATTTATCTTTTTATACTAATAAAGATAATGTTGATATGGTTGAAGGTAATCCTAATTATTCTCCTTTTAGATGGATATATAATAAATCAAGTAAAACATGGACTGAAAATAATGAAACTAAAGAAAAAATAGATTATTGGGGATATACTGGTAATCCTTCTACTCAAAATAGTTCTTATAAATATATTGAAGATGCCAATATAGAATTAATTACTGAAAATGGAGTACCTAATAAAATTGAAACTCTTAACTATATGTGTGCTCCTGATTTGCTTAGATATTGTAATAAAAATTGTAATGTTAGAGGATTATTTGCTTATTGTGGATTAGATTTTGCTATTTATGGTATTATTAATAGTGATGAAAATTATCAATCTGCTGGTATTACTGGCAGAATACCTCCTTATTTATTAATGCCTGTTAGTAATACAGTTGATATTACTAATATGTTTTTATATTGTAGAAGGCTTAGTTCTTATAAGCAAGAAGGTGTTATTTATCAAATACCTAAAGATTTCTTTACTTATGCTACTAATATCAGTATATTACCATGTGCTTTCCAAGGACTTGATTTTGTTAGTGGAACAAATCTTGCTGTATTTAGTCCTCTTAAAAATAGTCTTGATATTCGTAAAATATTTGCTATGTGTAGATATTTTAAGAATGGAACTGTAAAACAAACTGTTAATAAACTATTTAGCAATAATAGAATTATTAGAATTACAGGTGCTTTTTCTGAAAATGATATTACTCTTAGTGGTGACTTTGATGGTATTATTAGACAAAATTGGGATTTAGATAATGGAGATAATGTTTCATTTAAAGATAATTTCTCTGTTGGTAAAATTCCAGAAAATTATAATATAAAATATGTATATTATGGTATAGGTACTGCTAATGCTGTTGATTCAGCTATTCCTAATATTAATAATAATTATGAATAATATGACGACTCGTAATATATATCCTATAACATTAATTGAAAATGTTATTAATGAAAAAACAGGAGATAATCTTTATGTTTTTCTTTCTCAATTTAACCATATTAATGTTGGTTATGTAGCTAATAAAAAAGATGCCCGTAATCTTATTCCAGAAGTATTACGTAAACAAGGTCTTTATATTACTTACTATCTTAATGATAATATTATTACTGAATATTTTGATGGTAATAAAAATGTTCTTAATGAAAATGATAATTGGATTAAAGATACATATTGGAAACAAGTAAATAATTTTATTGCTGCTGGTATTACTGAAAATAGACCTACAGATATTCCTATTGGAACTTCATTTTTTGATACTACTATTAATAAATGTGTTTGGTGGAATGGTAATGATTGGGTTACATATCCTGATTATATAAAAGTTATCATAAAAATTAAACATACTGATATTATAAATACACATAGAAGAGTTGTAGATTTAATTGATATTGAAACTCTTCCTAATGAAATTATTACTGTCGCTCCTACGTTTGATAAAATTGTTAAAGTAGGTTTTTATAATGGTGATTTTTATCTTATTGATGCAGAAGATAATTATTATCATGATACTCATAATATAGAAACTGCACATATATTTGTTAAAAAAGAAGCACATACTATTATAGAAGAATATTCAAAAAAAGAAATTGAAATATCTGAAACTTATTATTATCTTGAAGAAGATAAAAGTCTTATTGAAATAACTCAAGATAATATTGATAATTACATTCTTCCTATATTTGGAACTAAGTGTCCAGAATTTGCTACTATAAATCCTTATGCTAATGGAGAATATTTTATTGTTGATAAAGGTTATGAAGTAATTCAACTTATTGCTTTTCCTAATAAATTTTATGGTAGAGTGATTGAACAAATACAGAATGTAGAATAACAATCATAGTTGAATATTGTCGAAGTTAGCTATTATTAGCTCTGAATTGTATTTAAATATACAAGGTGATAGTTTATATTACTTGTGAGTTATAAAGCTAATTTCGGCAATTATCAACGCTGATTCCTCTACGGGGTGTTAAACATAGTCTTATTTTAAATGCAGTAGATTATATGAGTAAAGAACAATTAGTTGTGACTATTGGTGGTCATAAAGCAGAATATCATTTTGCAGAGAACAATCATTTGTATTTGCCATTTGATAATGATATTAGAAATACAAGACTTAAAGTTATTGAAGAATATAGACATAAAGGTCTTATAGTTACTTATGTTGATACTGATGATAATATTATTATTGAAATGTATAATTCTAATTCTATTGATGATAATAATTGGGTTAATAATAGTAATTGGAGAAAATTAAATATTTAAAATATGGATACAATAATCAATCAAATTATTTCTAATTTTGATTTTGCATATATGTTTGTAGTTAATGTACTTACTTATGTGTTAATTAAAATTATTGACTATGTTAATGGTGAGAAAGCAGTTTCTGTTTTACAAAAAAGATTATTGTTATTTATGTCTATTCTTATAGTATATAGTATATATACTGATATAGGATATGATAATAAAATTATTCTCATTAATTCTTCTATTGTTGCTCCTATTTCTTGGTCTTGGATTCTTAGACCTATTATTACTAAGTTTGGTTTTGGTTATAAACAATCTAAATAAATTAAAGTTATGGATAAAGTTATACTAGATAGACTTGCTTCATTTAATCTTTCTATGCAGCAAAAGAAAGATTTAGTTGATATAATTAAATATATTGTTAAAACACAAAAAGAAGACGATAAAGAACATACTGAATTTGATAATGCTTATGGTATAGAATGGGTTAAAGGAAGTAATGTTTGTACAAGAATAGGTAATATGAAACTTCATAAAACATTGCCTATTCAAAATAGACTTAAAGGTTGTTTACATGATGGTAAGAATATACTTCATTGGCTTAATCCTGACGGTTGGGGACTTCCTATGGAGAATGGAGAAGTTCCTATATTAGATGGTAGTATGGGTGATGTTGGTGTTGCTATGCTTCTTGAATATTTTGTTAAAATAGTTTATTTAAAAGATAAATATCAAATATGGATTTCTGATGAAAATTTTGATGGTACTTGGATAAGAATTAGTCCTTGTATTTATAGTGCAAATAAGACTTTAACAAGAATAAATAGTGCTGGAAAAGAAGAGGCATTTAATGCTTGTATTAAAGCTGATGATGAAACACATGTTGGAGGTAATAAAAGTGAAACTTATACTGATAAATTACATGGTCTCCCTCGAACAGGTATTACATTAGAACAAGCTATTGAATTTTGTAATAATAGAGGTAATGGTATAAGAGTTATAGATTATCTTCATTATTGTGCTTTACAATTATTATTTTATATTGAATATGCTAATTTTGATTCTCAGGCACATGTAAATAAAAAACTTAGTTTTGAAGGATTTAAACAAGGAGGACTCGGTGTAGGAGTTACAAATTTGGATTGGGGCAAGTGGGATAAATATAATAATACCAATCCTATTATTCCAACATATTTTCAAGTGGAAAATAATGTTGGAAATAAAAGTTTCTGTGATACTCCTTTTGTTTTAGGTACTGATTACACTGGAAATGATACAACATTAAATACAATACCTGCTTATTTTCATGGTATTCATTTATTTGGAGATATATATGGTATTATTGCAGATATTTTTATTGTTACTGATACAACTGATAAAAGTAAATCAATAGTTTATAAGCTTAAAAATGGTGTTAAAATTGAAGAAATAGATAATACTAATATAAAAGAAAAATGTGATATTATTGGTTATCAAACTAATTCTAATGGTTATATTGAAGAATTTGATTTAAGTAAAGGACTTTATTTTATTCCTATAATTACAAATTCTAATAAAAAATATGATATTAGTGATTCTAATTATACAGATGATGAAACAATTAGATTTCTTGCAGTAGGTGGTAATAGTTTTCGTGGTAATAGTAGTGGAGTTAGTTATTTTTCTTCTTATTATAAATTAAAGAATTTTAAAAATGCTAGTTTTGGTTTTAATACTATTACTGATTTAGATTAACTTAATAATTATAATTATGACAAATATAGAATTAAAAGCAAAGATTCAATATATCTTTAATAGTATATCTTTAGATAAAGAACATAAAAATACTATTATTGATATTATTAATAATGTTATAAATGCTATTACAGATAAAACATCTGATACTTCTAAAGTAAATATAGTTAATACGGATATTAAAACTATTGAACCTTTAAATGAAGATGATGATATATCTGTTGTGATTGATAAAGTTAATTCTATTATATATACATTAAATAAAATAATTGATAATAAATAAGTAACTATGAGTAATCTATATAATTTATTTAAAACTGTTGGTGAAGTATATAAATTTGTTGATTGTAATAGTAAACAACAGGCTATTAATCTTAGTAAAAATAATCCTATACTTATTGCTATTTATAATAATACAATGTATTATAAAGGTAAAGTTCTAACTTTTAAAAGACAATGTGCTCCTAAAGAAAATAAATTGATTGTTTGTAAAAGTCTACCTTATAATTTACAAAAAGGAAGTAATTATTATTTTAATAAAACTGTTAGTGTTAATGTTACTAAGCTAAATGCTGAAGAGATTAAAAGTATCCATAAATATATTGTTGATACATATAATAAACTTAATGAAAATGGAAGTTATGATAATTTAGAATTGGACCATAGTATAAATTTATCTTTATATTTACATGATAAGTATAATAGAAGTTTTCCAGTAAATTTATATACTAGTATTGATACTTTTGATGATAATGAACTTAATAATTTTATTAATGAACATCATCCACAGAGATATACTTTAATTTGTAGATTTAAATTTTATTATAGAGTTTCTAATACATTTCCAATAATCATACATATTAAAGATAATACTACATTGAAAAATCTTAATAATATAAATATTGCATTTCCTTGGGATACCGGTTTTAATACAAAATATCTTGTTTCTAAACAAGATATGTATATAGAAAATAATGTAGTGAGAGCAAGATTTCCTATGTTTTCTCATTATTGTTTATATTATAGAAAAGTTAGACGTTATTTCAAAGGTAAAGAAGGTAATGGTCCTAAACATAAACTTAAATTAGTTCGCAGCGAAGACTATACAGAAGCAAAAGTTAGTCGTTCTATTAGAAGAAATCATCCTAATACTATTTGTTATTGTTATTATAAAGGAAGAAATGATAGACGCTGTTTATTTCCAAAAATATTTTTAGCTAAACACGCAAACTTATATATATATATAAATTATTATATTTGCAGCAGAAATGCTAATGAGTAGAATTCCTGTTTCTCATCTTAATGGATTGAGTGGTTTCATCATAGCATTTCTTTTTAGTATAAACTTTTAAATTATAAATATTATGCCAAGACCTAATAGCGGAACTGGTTCTGCCGGCATTAAAAGACCTAATGGTACTATTGATAAAGATAAAGACAATTTCGGTACTGTTAAGCCTATTGTTGGTGGTAAATCTTCTAAGCGACCTAAAAAGTAATGGTAAAGAAGATTCTTATTTTACTAATCAAATTCATACCTGTCATGCAAATGACAGGTATGTTAGTTAATAACACTTTCTATTATTTTGATATTTGTAATAGATATAGTTATTGCTTAGATTTTATGATTGGTAATTCTATTATTACTACATTATTACTTTATGTTTGTAGTTATGTATTTCAGTTTTGTATTTGGCATAGACTAATTATTACTGCTAATTTTATTAATGTATTTATTGCTTCAATAGATGTTATTTATGGTATTCCAATAACTGATGGTCAGCTATTAGTAATATATTATTTTATTGCTTCTATATTTATTGCTATTTCAACTATTATTCATATAAATAAAAATCAAAATGAATATAAAACTAAAAATATTAAAGAAGCTTCTTGAAGAATGTATAAATAATATAGATGCTGGAAATAGTAATCATGATGAAGAAGAACTTGATTCTATGATAAAAGAGCTTACTAAATTAAATAGAGGTATTAAACGTATAAGTAAATGTGAAGCCTGTGAACGTATTCTTCATTGTAGTTTAAGTACTTTTGATAATTATATTAAACTTGGACTTATACCTCCTGGACATAAAGAATATGGATTTAAAGAACTTAGTTGGAGTGAAAAAGATTTTGATGAAGCAACTTTATATCGAATAAATTATTATAAAGATAAACATAAATAATTTATTGTTGGGCACATCCTAAAACCTAAACACTTGAAATAGAGCATAATTACAACAAAAATTGTAATTATGCTCTATTCTTTTTATCATCAGATAAATTTGCAAATGTAATCGGTTACAATAATCATTTTATTAACTAATTAAATTGTTAAACTTATGTCTGAAAGTAAAACTTATGTGTTTGGTAATGATGCCAATAATGGTATGCTTGGACTTATCGCTCCTCTTCTTCAAAAACAAGGTCTTGACCCTAATATGGTTATGGCTATGATGAATAATCGTAACGGTTATGGTGGAGAAGGTGGTTGGTTCATGTGGATTATTTTCCTGTTCTTTTTGATGGGATGGGGTAATAATGGTTGGGGTGGCTTTGGCAACCGTGGTGCTGCTGGTGATGCTGCTCTTGGTAATCTTATTAACAATGATAATGGACGTGAACTTCTTATGCAAGCTATTCAAGGTAACAATGCTGCTATTAATCAATTAGCTTCTACTCTTAATTGTTCTATTGGACAAGTTCAGCAAGCAATTAATTCTGTTATGGGACAAGTTCAGCAAGTTGGTAATCAAGTTGGTCAGAGTTCTCAGCAGATTATTAATTCTATTCAGGCTGGTAATTGTCAGATTGCTCAACAGATTGCTTCTTGTTGCTGTGAAAATCGTCTTGCTATTTGTCAGCAAACTAATACTTTGCAACAAGCTATTAATGGTGTTACTGTTAGTCAAGAACGTGGTTTTGCTCAACTTAATTACGATACAGCTAAACAGACTTGTGAAGTTCGTGATGCTATTCGTGAAAATACAGCTCAAGTACTTGCTGGACAACGTGCTGCTGAAATGCGAGAACTTAATCGTGAACTTGCAGAACGTGACCGTAAGATTGCTGAACAGGCTGTTGTTATCAATAATGGTCAGCAGACGGCAATCTTTGGTCAAATGATTCAGCAAGCTACTGCTCCTATTGCAGCTGCTGTTGCTGGATTGCAAAAAGATATTGATGGTGTTAAATGTAAACTTCCTGAAACAGCAACTATTCCTTATTCTCCTGTAGTAGGAGTTCCTAATTGTGTAGCTGCTCAATATGGTTTAGGATTTGGTACTAATCCTTTTGGTGTTTGGGGATAATTTAATATAGATATTATGTCTTTATTTAATCCTTTCTTTTTAGCTAACAGAAATGGCATTCCTCGCATTGAAGCTACAGGAGTAAATGTTACTACATCTGCTGTTGTTTATAGCTTTAACAGAAATGCTTTTTATAATAGGAATTTTGCTGGGCTTATTCTTTTTAAACTTCCTGCTTATACTGCTCCAGCTACAGCTGTTCCTGTTATATTTGATACTGATGGAGAACAACAAAATATAACTACTTTAAATGGAGTTAATGTTACTTCTGCTGAATTAAATCAATCTGGTGTTTATCTTGCATTTTATGATGGTAACATTCTCCAATTTTTAACTGGTGTATAATATATGTTTAGTAATTTAGGACAAAATAGTGTATTTTATATCTTAGATAAAAATACTAAGCCTGTACTTAAAGTTGGTAAAGTTGTTAAGGCTAATACTAATCCTCAATATTATGGGTTATCTAATCAAGAAATTGATATTTCTGTTGATGTAAATGGGGATACTTATGAATTTAAGAAGATTCCTGCTAATTTATCTATTGTTAGTCCTTTTCAAGGGATTGTTATTTCTGACAATCCTGAAGATATGACTAAAGAATTTGAAACAATGGTAAATATTAGTCAGCAGACCATTGATAGTATTGATTATCATAGAGGAGTAATTGATAGTAAAGATAGTATTTTATCAATACTTAATCCAAGATTTGCTAAAGAAAAAGAACAAGAAAATAAATTCAATGCTTTAGAAAATAGAGTTGGAAGTATGGAACAAGGTATAGATGATATTAAAACTATGTTGTCTAAAATGCTAACTAACAAATAAAAAGATAATGTTATGTATATTGTAGAAATTACAGAAGATAAAGTTGATAGCATGATTGAACATATAGCAAAAGGTCTAAAGTGTTTTAATAAAGCTATTGAGTGTTTGGAAGATGCTAAAAGTGGTGCTCGTATGAACAGACGTAGTTCTGATGCTGGCAGTAGAATTGATGATGAGTTTGATGATGAATATGACGATGAACGTTACGGTAATAGAGGTTCACGTTATAGTAGAGGTGGCGGACGTTATAGCCGTTACTAATGTTTAATTGGTAGGGGTAGTATTACTCCTACCTTTAATTTTATTTATATGAAACATACACCTTTAGATGTTCATGAAGATATGCCTATTGGTATGAAAAGGTATATTAATAATTTTGGTTGGCATTTTAATAAAAAAGCTTATGAATATGCTACAAAATTAATGACTAAACGTAATCCTAAAACTAATAGAGAAGAACGTGTAGAAGCTTATACTAAAGAAGAAGTTGATAGTCTTCTTAAAGAATATGATATAGAACTGAAAAATAAAATAATGCATGATTATGTTTTTGCTGCTACTATGTGCAAAGCTGATTATTTAGGAAGTTCTATTGAAGATGAACAACATTTAATTAAATATGTTAAAGATACAGTAGATGATGTAGATGCAAGTGATGAAACTACTTTTAGAAGATGGGTAGCTACTATGGTTGGTAATGGTATTCCTATTGATTGGTATGAAATATGTTAAAACAATATTTTATTATTCCTAAATATAATTGGAAAGTATATGTTTATTATCATATAGATTGTTATTATATAGATGATATTATTAAAAAGTTAGAAGATATTGGTTGTTCTAATATTCATTTAAAAGATGTTTATAAGTCTTTAAGTAATTGTGAATTAAATACAGGTTTTACTTATTCTAATTCTTCTAAAAAATGTTCTGTTATTGTAATATCTAATACTACTACTCCTGCTCAATTTATGAATAGTTATGACCATGAAAGGTATCATCTAATTAGTCATATTATAGAAGAATTTAATATAAATCCTTATAGTGAAGAAGCAGCTTATTTAACTGGAGATATTGGTCAACTTATGTTCCCTAAAGCTAAAAGATTTTTATGTAAATGTCATTGTAGAAAATGATATTATTGATATTGCAGTAGTATATTATAATAAATATGCTACTGCAATTTTTTATATAAATAATTTATCGTTAAACTTTATATTTAAATCAAATATATTATATTTGTTCAAAATCATAATAGTTATAAACTTATTCATAAAAATAATATCGTTATGACATCTATTGCACAACTTGTTTCAGAGATTGCTCATTCCGTTAAGCAACCTGATAGTGTTCCTGTTCGTCGTGCTATAAAACTTGGTATAATTCATGCTCGTAATGAACTTATTAGACATAGTTACAGCAATCATAATTATACTGATAAAGTTCTACAACAGAGATTTAAACTTACACTCACAGATATTCCTGATGGTGACATATTTGGAACTAATAATCTTAATCTTCCTAAAATTAAAAGAACTCTAAATAAAGTTCCTCGTCCTGTACGTCTTACTAATAATTTACCTTTTCATTCAGTTCGTACTATAGGTATGAAATCTCCTATTGAAATTGCTTTTGCTAAAGAAGCGTCTGCTCAATATTATAATAAACTTCCAGGTATGTGTCCTGCTATTACTTATGATTACATAAATGAATATATTTATATTAGCATTCCTAAAAATAGTAAATTTTCTACTCTTGGTTATATTATTGTTGAATCAGTATTTGAATATCCACATTTAATTGAAACTGAAACTATTGAAGGCAAATTAGATTTGAATGCTGTTAATGACGATGATGAATTTCTTATTCCTGAAGATATGATTGGTGCTATCAAAAAAAATATTCTTGAAACATGGAATACTAATATAATTAGAGATACTAATGAAATATCTGCTGAAAACATTATAAAATAAAAATAAAATATGACTCCAGACGTTACTATTAAAGATTATTATCTTCAATTTATACATAATGCTAAAACTGATATAGCAGAATATAATAAGAATCTTGAAGATATTAAACTTATAAAAGAAGATTTATATAATTATTTACTTGAACATATTGAAGATATTAAAAACAAATTTAATATTGTTCTTACTTCTTATGATAAAGAATGGAATAATAAAATATATAATTCTTCTGAATGTCTTTATAATGCTACTATAAAAAAATTATCTATTATTTCTGAAACTACTGATAGAAATTTACTTTTTCAAATTACTAAATATTGTAATATACTTCGTAATGAAAATAAATATAATAAATTAATTCTTATAGCTAATAATCGTAAAGATATTAAATTTGGTACTTATCGTAAATATGTTACTGCTTATTATGTTAAAGTTCATAAATGTGTACTTGAAGGCATGGGCTATAAGTTTAATTATGGTATTGGTACTTATGTTATCAATCATTGGAAACTTGACCCTAAACGTATTAAAAATAAACCTCATATTGATTATGTAGCAACTAAAGCTAAAAAGAAAGAACTTATTGAAAAAGGAATAAAACCTTATGATGATAAAGAAGCTGCTTGGTATGCTGCTCGAAGAATACCTTATGATGGTGTTGATTATAGAGTTTATAAAGAAAGTACCAGCTGGTATGAGTTTACTTTTATTAAATCTAATATATTTAGAAGTAGTAATTTAGAATATAAACGTACTGAATATATTGCTTTAAAATATAGAGGAATGTCTTATACTCAAATGGCAGAACAGCTATGTAATACTTTAGAAGATATTTATAATCTTCAAGTAGACATTAAATATAAACTTAATATATTATTATATAAATATCCAATTAAATATTTAAATTATATCAGAAATGCTGAACAATGCAAATACAAACGTGGAGCGCATAATAGCTAAAATTGATAACGATTTTAATCCTGATAATAGTGATTGGATACCTCGTGTTGGAGCTTGGGCTATTGATGCAATGTCACAATTAGATGTTCTTAGAATTAAACGTAAGAAGAAAAAACTAATTGTTAATGATAGAATTGCTTATTCTGAATGTCCTTTAGAAGGAACTAATATAAAAATTTATGATAGTAATGGTTGTGAAATAAAGGAAGCAGATGGTAGCAATGTTTGTAATGGTTGTTCCTCTACGGGGGATTTAGCGAGTGGAACGAGCGATAAGATAAGCTCTGTTACTCCTGATACTATTGATATTATAAATACTAATAATAAAGAAACAGCTAATAAAGTTATTGCTAATACAGTTAATGATAAATATCCTTATAGATATAATGTTCATCATTATTATAGTAATAGTGTCAATATAGAACATAATTACATTATTATAGATAATGATAAAATAGAATTAAATTTTGATACTAAATATATTTATGTAGAAAGTGACTATATTGAAACTATTTGTAGTGACAAATTCGGATGTGAACTTCCTGTTATTCCTAATAATGGTTTACTTATAGAAGCTATTGCTTATTATTGTATGTATAAAATGTTATGTCGTGGCTATAATCATCCTGTATTTAATCTTAAAGCTTCTCAGTATGGAACAAATCCTTATTATATGTGGATTCAATTAAAAGAAGAAGCTAAACGAAGTGTTATTAATAATAATATAAATGATGATGCTTCTAAACTATTTCGTTCAAATTTATTTATTGATACTTTTGACCCAAGATAAATTATGAATATTTCTTCTAAACTTCAAATGAATTTTCATCCTAAAGATAATGATAATTTGTCTTTAGTGTCTGCTGTTAATGTAAAACTTGCTAATGATGAAAGTTGTATTACAAATGAAGAAAGTATTAAAGAAAATACATTTATTAAAAATTCATTACGTGATTATTATAACAATAATGATTATTCTATTATTTCTATAATACCTTGTAATACAGAATTAATTATTATTAGTGTAAAAAATACTACTCCAACTAAAGCTCAAATATTTAGATATAAAGAAGCTACTCTTACTAATAAAGAATCTATGATATGTGCTTATGGTAATGAAGAAGATAAATACTTAGAATATCATGGTGGTAAAATAAAAGGTACTTTTACTTATAATGTAGAAAATAGTTTAATTATTGCTATTGCTGAATATGATGGTAATGTAGAAAAAATACCACTTAGAACTATTAATCTTGGTAATTTTACAAATGATAATGTTTTTAATGATAAAGAATTACCAGATAAAGCTCTTTCTATAGCCCCTGAAGTATATATTCCTTCAATGAAGAATATTAAATATATAAAAGGTAATACTTATAAAGGATGGTATTATCTTTTTATTCGTTTTAAAATTAATTCTGTTGATTATACTCAATGGTATAATTTTGGTTTTCCTATATTTATTGATAGTCTTGAAAAGTATGCTATAACTAAATATTGTTATAGACAAAAAATTACTAATATGGAAAGAGATAGTGCTGCTAATATTGTTTCTCCAGAAGAACCTATTGATGGTTTTTGTGCTGGAGCTTCAGATTATTTTAGTAGTACTTCTGATATAGCTAATGAAACATTTAAAATAGATATTAATTTTAATCATAAAAATAACATATATTCTAAATATCAAATAGGTATTATTTGTTCTTCTAAAAAATATACTAAAGCATTTAGAACTTCTGATATTAATTTTAATTGGGATGGTGATAATGATTATGTTGATGAATTTATATTAAATAATGCTTCTCTTATTGAAGCTTCTGCTAGTGAATTTATAATAGATAATTATAATTATTTTGATGTTAAGAATATAATTAATTATCAAAATAGACTTTATATTTCTAATTATAAAGAAGGAAACGCTAACGATGAAAATATTATAAAATCTAAAGTACTTGATAATATCAATATTGATTTAATTGATAATAATGTTATTTATGGCAGTCCTGTAAGTTATGATTATACTATATCAAGTAAAGATAAAATAGGTAATTTTAATAATCAATATGAGGCTAATGTTGATACTAAGGGTGAAACTAATGGTATTTCTGCTGAATCATTTTTTAATTTAAAAGGAGAAGATAGTTTATACATAGATGGTGATTGTGATGTATTTGATAAAACAGGTAAAACTTCTTCTCATATAACTGGTTCTTTTAAAATTAAAGATATTAATATTATAGAAAGTTCTTCTGAATTTTATATTAATGATAATGGAGTAACACAAAGTATTAGACGAACTTTTCTTTTACCGAGTCATATTGCTATTATGGTTAGAGTTGATACTCCTGTTTCTCCTTATAGAAAAGAAACTACTATATATAAATTTAATAAGATTGTATCTATTAATAATGATAATCCTACAGAATCAAGTTTAAATAGTCCTGTTACAACTATTAATTGTGAAGATTATGCTATTAATGGGGGTGTAAATTATATTAATGTAAATAAGTCTTTTAATAATAGAAAAGTTGAAAGAACTTTAATACCTGGAGAAGTTTATAATTTCTTTATTCATTTTGTTGATAAATATGGTCATTGTACTAATGGATATAGAATAGAGAATAAAACTGTTTGGACTACAGAAGATGATACTTCTACTGAAATAATACCTATCCCGTTTACTTCTAATGGTGTTACATATTATGCGGCTATGCCTGTAAATGCTAATTTATTAGTTGATTTACATTTAAATATTGAAGGTATTAAAATATATAATAATATTGATACTAATTCTTCTAAACTTATTTCAAGATATAATAATGATACTATTATAAATAAATTTAAAATTATTTTTAGTAATTTTGAAAATAATAAATATGAGAATGTAAAATGGTTTCAAATAGCTTCTGGTTATAATGCTAATAAATTTCTTCCTTATTATAATAATAATGGAGATAAATTATTTAAAGTTCCTATTAAAAAACATCCTACTGATTCTATAGAAAAATATTTATTTGATGTTAAAGGCGTTACTATTCCTAAAGGATATGTTGGCTGGTTTATTTCTTATGAAAAATTTGAACCTATTAAACGTATTACTGGTGTTCTTACAAGAAATGATTTTAGAAGTCAAGATTCTGTTACTAATTGGTTAGGACATTGGTATGACCTTAATACTGCTAATTGTCATAAATCAGACTTAATGTATTTTTTTAGTGGTCAATTTGATATTTCTGATTCTATTCGTCTTGATTATAATCTTATGAGAATAGATGCTATAAATGTATGGGATAAAAATGATATTCCTAATTGGGATTATAATCAAAGAAGTCATGCTTATAAATTTTGTCATGACATGAATAAACCACAAGTTAGTGTTGTTAATAAAGAACAACTATATGAATTTAATATTGCGCCTACTTGTTATGCTATGCCTGAATATAAATTAGCTGTTGCTGATAGTGCTTCTGATAATAGAATGGGTTTAGGTACAGCTTTACAAATAAAAGATTCTTATAATTTATTTCCTAATTATGCACCTTCTGAAGAAAATAATGATAAGATAAAATTATATAAAGTTACTCTGTTTAATGCTAATAGAGATATTTATATGTCTACTAATAAAACTCTTATTAGATGTACTAATATAATTTATGATACTACTATTGATAATTCAGATAAGTTTGTAAATGGTTTTATGACTTATGATGGTTGTTTAATTTATGAAAATTCTGGTTTTAATTTTAATACTGCTAATAATATAGCTTATCGTACTTGGCTTAATACTAAATTTTATACTTCTGATGCTGATAATAAGCATACTTATGAAATTAATGCCCCTTTTATGGCATATATGCAATTTCCTTGTGTTGCTGATTATTTTTATGAAAGTAAATGTTTTAAGAATGAACCTACTGGTTATGTATTCTATGTTAAACAAGATAAAGATAATCTTGATAAAGCAAATGAAAATAATAAATTTGCTACAGGTTGTATAGTTACTCCTGCTAATAGTATAGATTTATTTGAAAATCCTCAAAGTAGTTCTGATGTATTTAATCCTAAATCATATACTAATTATAGAGAAGATTTAGTATCTGTTGATAATTATAATAAAACTATTAGACGTAGTTCTGTAATTCAAGATGAAACACGAATTAATTCTTGGAGAAATTTTCCTATTGAAGGATATAAAAATATATCAGAAAATAAAGGTATTATTACTAATTTAGTAGGTATAGGTACTGTTCTTTTAGTTCATACAGAACATAGTCTTTTTATATTTGATACTAGTAGTAATCTTGAAACAAAAGATAAATCTATTCAACTTACACAACCTGATGCTTTTGATGTTAAATATAAAGAAGTGTTTACTTCTTCTTTAGGTTATGGTGGATTACAAGATGATAAAGCATTTATTGTAGACCAATTCGGATATATGTTTTATAATAATGATTTTCATCGTTTTTATAATTTTGATAATGGTCAATTAAATTTTATTGATGATGATATTATTCAATGGCTTGATAAATATAAGCCTTATAATGTACGATTTGGTAATGATAAATTTAATAATCGCATTCTTATTAGAATGAATTATAAAAATAATGATATTGAAAAAGAAATAGTATTTAGTTATAATTATAATGCTAAACATTTTGTAAGCACTCATAGTTATATTTTTAGTGATGCTATTAATACAAAGTCTAAACTATATCTAAAATGTGATGATAATCAACATAATAATTGTTCTTTACATCAATTTATTCAAGATGGTAGTTCTTATGGAAGTTTTGATAATACTAAAAATAAAATTGGAATTAGTACTACAATTGATGCTAAAATAGGTATTATTATTAATGAACATTATGATGAAATTAAATATTTAGAAAGTATTAGTTATAAACTTACTAAATTGTCTAATTCTACTGAAATTGATTATACCTACTCCCCCGTAGAGGAAGCAATAACCCCATATAGTGCTGACTATCTGAAAGTATATAATAATGAAGTTAATACTGGTAGACTTAATGTTCTTATAGATGACGAAAATAATAAAAATAAATTCTGTAATTATACTAAACCTTATTGGGAGTTTGGTAATTGGAATTATAATTATCTTCGTAATAATATTTCTAAATATGCTAAATATGGAGATGCTTTTAATATGAGTAGAATATTTGGTAATTATTTTATAGTTGAATTTACTTTTTCTAATAGTGATAATCTTAAAGTTGAATTTGAAGAACTTAAATATAATATTGTATAATTAAATAATTTATTTATATGAAACATTGTGTTAGTAATAGTCGTAAAAAAGCTTTTATTGGTGCTGCTATTGGAGCTGCTACAAGTATAGTAGGAGGTCTTATTGGTAGACGTAAGCAGAGAAAAGCTCAAGAACGAGCATTTAGACAAGCTCAGGAAGAACAAACAAAAAATGAAGGCTTTCAACAAGCTGCTGCATTAAGTGCTCAATATGTTAATCAAGATTATGTAAATGAATATCGTAATAAAATTACTCTTAAAAATGGAGGTAAAGTTAGTATGAAACATAAAAATAATGACCGTGTTAATGTTGCTAAAAAATTTAAATGTGGTGGTAGAAAAAAGTCTAGTTTTGGTAGTCAATTAATTAATAATATTAAAGATAATGTAGCTAATGATTTAATGAATGGAACTATTAGTGGTACAGGTAATATTATTAATACTATTGCTAATAAACCTATTCAACAAAAGCAAATTAAAACTGCTAATGGATTTGCTTATGGTATCCCAAAAGTCAATATGGAAACTAATGATTATCGTATTGATGATAATGGAAATCCTATGAATGCTACTAATGTTAATAATGTTGCTACTACTGAATATTCTGATAGATTGAAACAGGCTCGCTTCGGTACAAATAGAAAAAGAAAATGCTGAAACAAGCTATTTTTAGCTCTATAATAGATTTAAAATACTTAGCTTTATAATAGTTCATTATTGAATAATATTGTCATATACGGCTTAGAAATGATTCAAAATAAATAATATTTTTATGAAACATAAAGTTTTAAAACCTAATGTAGTTAGAGGTGGAATTGCTATTCCTTTAGGGGCTAACTACTATTATATGTCTGGACGTAAACATAAAGATGGAGGTATTGATATTGGTAAAAATCCTCGTACTGGTCTTGAAGTTGAAGACGGTGAAGTAATGCACATTAATAAAGATAATGTTAAAGTATTTAGTTCTGTACCTTTTCTAAATGGTAAATCACCTGCTCAAAAAGTTATGGGTGGAGAAAATCCTAATAAAGTATTTAATCAACAAGAAGAATTTAAAGATAAATATAATATGAATGATGATGGTACTAAAAGAAATTCTCGTAAAGCTAAACATGGAGGACTTTATTCTATTACAGTTAATGGTAGAACTAAATTAAGAATGTATCCCTCTACGGGGGGTTTAATTCAATCAGATAAAATGGAATTTGGTGGAAGAAGAAAAGCTCGTTTGGGTATTACTAATACAAAATCTAAAAATAATATTTTACCTAAAATAAATATAGGTCGTGTAGAACCTATTGGTATTACTAATACTCCTATGAATGTTTCTAAAAATATTAAAAATATTCCTATTAACTATAATTATAAATCTACGGATAATGCTATTCCTTTTAGATATAAAATAAAACAATATATTAAAGATAATCCACAAACAGTTTCTGATGGATTAAGTCTTGCTTCTAATATTATTGGTGGTTTAATAACTCGTAGAAAAAATAATAGGATGCTTAATAAATTAAAGTATAGTGATGCTCCTATTGCAGCAAAAGCTGCTAAACTTAAAACTCGTATTAATATTAATCCTCAACTTGATAAGATGAGAGAATCTCTTTCAGAATATGAAAGAAATATTGATAATAGTACTTCAAGTTCTCGTGTAGCTCTTGCCAGAAAACAACGAGCTCGTCTTGCTAATACACTACAAACTAATGAACTATATAGTAATAAAGAAAATACTGAAACAGAATTGATTAATAAAGATAAACTTAATCAACAAACTGTAGCTGATGCTAATATTAGAGAATATAATCTTTGGCAAGAAAAGAAAGCTGCATTTAACAATGCTGTTCTTGAAAAGAAAGCTGAAAATGATGTTTCTCTTTTTAATACTATTAATTCAGGAATACAAGATATTATTAGTAGAGGAGAAAAAAGAAATTCTGAAAGACAAACAAGATTAGCTATGATGACTGCAAATCCTAATGTTAATCCAAGAATACTTAAAGGTATGGGCATAAAAGGAATTACTGATGAAGATGTTGCTGCTTATGATAAAACTTATGGTAAAAAGAAAAAATCTAAACAAATAAAATAATATTATTAGTATGAAAACTTTTGATTATATTTCTCGTGAATATGTACCTTCTGTTGATTTAAATACTTTAGGTAAAACATATGATACTCTCGAACAAGGTCATAAAGAAGCAGTAAAAGCTGCTTCTGACCTTGAAGTTGCAATGGCTAATCTTGACCTTAATGAAAATGAAAATGAATGGCGACAACAAAAAATTAATGAGATTAAACAAACTATTGACGATAATACAATATATGGCAATTCTTATGCTGCTCTCGATGATATTGTAATGAAAGCTGGAAATCTTGCTTCTGACCAATCTATGATTGGTAGACTTCAAGCACAAAAAGATTATAAAGCTTTTAGAGAAAGAATAGAAACTGATAAAACTCTTCCTCAAGATTATAAAGATTATTATCTTGAAAACAATCCTTATCATTATAAAGATATTTATGATAAAAATGGTAAAATAATAAGTGGTACTAAATGGAAACCAAATAGTTCTCCTACTAATATTGTTCCTCTTAGTCAACTTGTTGTTCAAGGAATTTCTATTGCTGCTAAAGAATCGGGAGGTGGTACTGCTACTCGTTGGCTTGATTTAAATGGTAATGTTACATCAGACCCATCTAAAGCATTTGATGGTGAAGTTTTTAATACTACTACTAATAGTTGGGAACGTCTTAGTCGTGAAAAAATTTGGCAAGGTATTAATTCTATGATTGCTTCTACTCCTGGTGCTGCTGAAAGTTTAAAACAAGATTATGATGTTGCTGTATGGAGATATAAAAAAGGTCTTAAAGCGAATAACAATAAACCTTTTGAAAGTGATGTTACTGATAAAAATGGTTTCTTTCTTTCAGAAAAAGAATATCTTCATAAAAGAGTAGACCCTGCTGTACAAGCAGCATCTTATTATAATTCTACAAGTCATACTACTTATGGGAATGGTCTTGCTACATATAAAGCTGCTCAAGCAAAAGCTGCAATGGAGAATGCTGCTGACAATAACGTACTTAATAAAGCTATGATGAGTGGTAGAAATACTCCTGTAGAATTAAAAGTAGATAAAGGTGCTGAATTTATGTCTACTAAAAATATGGCTGGTAATTCTATTAAATCATTATATAAAAAACTTACTGGTAAAGATTTATATATTCCTGAAAATATTACTCTTGGTAATATAGAACAATTACTTAATAAACATAACGTTCCTATTGCTTATAGACAACAAATTAGAGCTAGTGTTAAAGCATATAATGAAGCACAATCTAATATTAATGCTTATACAAGTGGTATGTCTAAAGAAGATAAAGATAACTTTTTATTTTCTGCTCGTATTAAATCAGGTGGTGAACTTATTTCAAGTAAAAATGGTGGTACTAAATATGATGATACTTTAATCAATAGTTTTAATTCTTTATATGGTAAAAATGGTAGAAACGTAGTTATTACTCTTAGCGATAAAACATTAAAAAATGTGGATGATATTATTAATAGTGGTAGTTATGAAAATTATTCTAAATTAGGTATTATTAAAGAAGGTAATAAATTAATTATACCAAGAGAAGCTAAAAATGCTTTACCTATGATAGCTTCTATTGTTGAGAAAGCAGAATCTCGTGCTAATAAAGGATTTCTTCCTACTATATATCAAATGTTTACAGGTGGTAAAGGTCGTTTTTCTATAGATGTTGTTAATGATGAAGGTGTTAGCATACATTCTAAAGGCAATAAAGTAAAATATGCTAATGAAGCTAATCCATATGGTACTTCTGAAAGAGAATTAAATTCTAATATATATAGAAATTTAATTCATAAAATGGCTGGAACATATAATAATGGTATAGAACAATCTTCTAAAATTAATGATAAATATAAAATTAATCCTTCTAAAATTACCGTTAGTAGTTTAAATTTTGATGGTAATCATTTTACTGATGCTTCTTTACTTGACCAATATGAAAAAGGTATTATTAGTAAAGAACAATATAATAGTTATAAAAAATATTATGATGATTCTTTTGAAAATATTATTAAAGGTATGGATTTTAGTCAGACACAAATGTATATGTCTGATGAATCTGGTACTCGTAAAATAGTTGATAATAGTGCTGAAAGATTTAATTTTGGCAATGAAATACTTCAAGCTATTAAAGATAAACGTGCTACATTTAGTCCTACTGTTGTTCCTGGAAGTTATGACCCTTTAACTGGAGCACCTATATCTGGTTATAATATTACTGTTTTACCTAAAACAGATTCTAAAGGAGAAATTGTAGGAGATGGTAAAAAGAGAAGTTTTTATATTCCTGGTATGATTAATGAAACAGCTTCTGAATATATGATGCAATCTCCTTTTATTCAATCATTTAATACTATTGCTGTTACTGGTAGTACTAAATCTACTCGTATTTTAGCTGATGAAAATACTAATCCTACTCTTGGTAAAATGTCAATTACAGGTATTGGTAATGATGTATATAATGTAAAATTTGGTGGAATTAGTAAAAATATTAATACAGAAGAAGCAGTCAATTTAACAACAGCTATTAATAATTATAACGCTTGTAAAAATGCTTTTCTTTCTTCTGGAGAAAATACTATTAATGCAAGAATTAGAAGTACTATGGCAAATTCTGCAATAACTATTGCAAATATATATGGTGTTAATGCTGAAGCTGTACTTGATAAACTTATTGACGATATTAATAAATAATTTTATACTATGGATATAAATGATTTTTTAAAAAATGGTGTTAGTGTTCCTAATCCTAATTATAGGAAACCTACTAAAAAAGACCCTATTGGTTCTCCTAAATTTATTAGAAGTGATAATTATGAGGATGCTTTAGATAGAGGAGATAGAATAGGACAACATCTTGCTAAATATAGTTATGATTTAACTCATCTTAATACTGGTAATGAAAAATGGGATGAGTATGGTGTACATATAAATCCTGTTAATACTGAAGAAGAACTTAAAAAGGAACGTGCTAATAATCAATCAGCTCTTGAACAAGCAGGTAATTCTTTAGTTCAAGCTGTAGGCAATGAAATAGTACTTGGTACATTTTTAGGTCTTAGTAATCTTGTCGATGCTGCTATAAATTTTAATGCTGAAAAAGGAGAAAATGATTATACTAATCCTGTTAGTACTTATCTTGAAGGATTACAAAATGAAGTTCGTAATAGATTTGAAATATATGAAGAAGACCCTAATGCTACATGGGCTATTGGAGATTTTGGTTGGTTAGCTAATAATGCAGTGAGTATAGCAAGTACTGCTTCTATGCTTATTCCAAGTACTCTTACTGTTAAAGGATTAGGTCTTTTAGGAAAAATATATAATATAGGTTCTAAATCTTCTATACTTGCTGCTAGAGCAGCAAAAGCTTTATCTCGTTCTACTAAATCTACTGCTCGTCTTGCTAAATCAATAGGTACAGGTACAGAAATAGGAACTACTGCTTTCTTTTCTCGTACTATGGAAAATTATCTTGAAGCTAGAGGAGTTTATAATGAAGTTAAAGATAATACTCTTAATACTATTAAATCTATGTCTGCTGAGGATAAACAAAAAATGATTGAAAGAAACCCTCAACTTGCAGGTAAAACAGATGAAGAAATGGCTGCTTATATTGCTGGTGCAAGTGCTGATGAAACTTTTCGTAATGATTATGCTATGTTACTTATGGATATTACACAATTTAAAGCTATTAGTAGTCTTTGGAAAGGTGTAAAAAATAAAACTGCTACAGCTGCTCTAAGACAAGAAAATAAAAAAGCTATTAACAGTCTTGTTGGAGAAACTACTGAAAATGCTACTAAAAATGTTTCTAAAAATTCTTGGTTAAAAGATAGATTAGATGGAATTAAAGAAGCTATAAAACATCCTCTTACTACAGCTGGAGCTGTACAATGGAGTGAAGGTATAGAAGAAGGTTATCAAGGTATTCAAACTGAAAAAGGTAAAGAAGTAGCCGAAATGATTCTTAATCCTGAATATACTCCTCGTTCTATTGAAAGTTATCTTACAGACGATAGTATTTGGGAACAAGCTTTTTGGGGAGTTCTTGGTGGTATGGGTTTTCAAGCTGCTGGTAAAGCATTAGGTAATCTTTATCGTAAAGGTGAATTATATTATAAATATAAAAGAGGCAAACTTAGTGAAGAAGATTTTGCTTCTAATATGACTGCTGAAGAAAAAATAAGAAGTCTTGAAATAAAAGGTCGTTCTGAAAGAAATTATAATTTTATTCAGAAAATGAAACTACTTAATGACCTTAAAAATCCTGATGAATATAAAACAGACCCTATTACTGGAGAACGTATAAAAGAAGATGGTGTTGAGTTATATAAGTCCCTTACTCCTGAAGAAGCTGAAATTAAAAAAGCACAACTTACTAATGATTATATTTCTTCTATGGCAATGGATGCTATAGATGTTGGTAATTATGATTTATTTAAAGAATATATTACTAGTCAAGAATTTGATAAATATTTTAAAGATGCTGGATTAGAATTTAATGCTAATGATAAAAATTTTAGTCAACAGTTAATTGAACGTGCAGAAGATATTGCTAATAATTATGAAACTAACTTATATAATATTCTTAAAAATACAGAAGTAGATAATGATTCTGTTGCAAAGATTGCTGCTCGTGAAATTACTCGTGAACAATTAGCTGTTGATGAATTAACTGAAAGAAAAGAATTATTAGAAGATAAAATAAATAAAATTAATACTTCTAATTCTACTATATTAGATAATTATAGACGTAAAGCAATCACAGATTATGTTAAAAAACAACTTGCTTTAATTGATAAAAGAGAGCAAGCAATGTATGAAGATTATCGTAATCATAATATTACTGAACAAGCTAAACAACAATATGAAAAAGATTATAATCTTCGTAGAAAAAGTCTTGTTAAATTTCTTAATGACAATAATCCTTTTACAGGTGATATTTCTGAACAAATTAAATCTTTATATGATAAAATAGGTATTAATGACCAATCTCTTCTTTCTGAAATTAATAAAACAATGTCTAATATAGAAGATATTATTAATAATGAAGAAGAAGGTACATTACCTAAAGCTGTTTCTGAACTTGTAGATAAGCAAATAAGTGTTGAAGATGCTTTATCTCATCAAGAATTTATACTACCTAAAAATCAAGAAAATTATGTAGAACGTATTAATGATATATCACAACAAGTAGATTTATTTACAAGAAATAAACTTAATAATGCTGCAAAAAAAGTAGAAAATTATATTATTCAACAAGAAGATTTACAAAAAGCTTTTGAAGATGTAATGTCTGGAAATGTTGAAAGTCTTAAAAATGAATTAGATATACTTAAAATTGGATATTATACTACTGATGGATATACTAAAAGTATAATAGCTACTATACGAGAAGAACAAAATAAGCGTAAAAAGAAAGAACAAGCAGAAAAAGAAGTTGTTGTTGATGGTAATAAAAGTTCTGAGAAAAGAACTACAGCTGTAAAAGAAGGTGTAAAAGCAGTTAATGATGCTGCTGAAGAAAATAGTAAAGCAGAAGAAGGTGAACAAACGGATTCCTCTACGGGGGGTCAAACACAAACTTCTGAACAAATCGGTCCTACGCAAACAGCTCCTGCTCAACAAACCCCTCCTCCTAAAAATGAAGATAAAGATAAAGATGATGCTGAAAAAGGAACAATTACTAAAAAAGAAATAGAAGGTTTTGATAGTGCTGCTGCTAAAGATGCAGCCAAAGTTGCTGAAGCATTTAATATTAGTATTGATGAAGGAGCTGTTGGTAGAGCAAGTACAATAGCTTTTATTATATTTAGAGAATCTCGTAATATATTTGATGATGCTTTAGGAAAAGATATAAATAGTGACGAAGCCCAACGTCTTATCAATATGATTATTGAAGAACTTGAAAATCAAGGTGTTAGTGTTGGATTTGCACCAGCTGCTGCTAAACGTGGTTTACGACTTGCTCTTAATGTGATTAGTAGAAAACTTGCTGGTAGAAAAGATAGTAATGCAGATAAATTTAAAAATCTTGCAGACACTATTGCTTCTAAACAAGATATGACTCAAGATATGTCAGCTATTACTAAATCTCTTAATGATGCTGAATTAAATGAAGTTATTGACAAACTTCTTGAAACTTATTCATCTTATAAAGAAATTGCTACTCCTAAAGGGCAAAAAGTTATAATTAATCTTGAAAAATTATTTAATGATATTGTTTATAATAAAGAAATAGGTATTGATATTGATACAGCTATGCATATTTTATATAATATGCGTGATTATATTACTAATCCTAATAATACTAAATATATATTTACTCATAAGAGAAGTCTTAATTCTATACTTAAAAATCCTGCTGAATTTTTTAATAGTATAGTTAATGAAAGATTAGAAGAAGTTCAACTTGATAATTATATGCATATTTCGCCAAGTAGTAAGCGAGATAATGAATATAGTAGAATTATTGCTGGATTAAATGGAGGAGAATCTATAGAAGTAGAATATAATCCTGATAGAAATGGAAATATACATTCTATTACTTTTAAAGTTAATGAAAAAGAAATAGGATTTATTTCTACTGTAACTCCTAATGATACTAACACAGGATAGACTTCTTTTATTAGTAAATATTCTGGAGGTATTGATTATAATGTAATAAATAATGATGGTGTTTATTCTTCAAATACTGATGAATTATTTAAATCTATATTTAAGCCTGAAGATATACTTTGGAATATTATAAATAAACAACATAGATATAATATTAACAATAGAAATGAAGAAGTAAGTGATAAAGAATATACTTCTTTTATTAATCATGAAGTTGTAAAAAAAGCTATTGAAAATGGAATTATTATTCTTCCTAAAAAATGGGATGAACGAAGTGGAAAATTAGTAGATAAATTAAGTAGTAATAAAGAAAAAGCTCAATTTATAATTAGTAAACTTGAGAATGTTGTATTTTTTAATCCATACGCTCAATCTATGATTGAATATTATAGTAGTTATCAAAAGTGGATTAAAAATGTATTTACTAATTATAAGAATACTCATAAAATACAAACTGCTTTAAATACTAATAAAAAAATTACTGTTAAATATGCTGGTCTTGCTAATACATATAAAAATCAAACTTCTGATATTAAATCAATAATTGATGAAGAAGAACATGGTATAGCAGATATAGGATTAACATTTGATAGAAATCCTATTGTTGGTGTAGTTAATACTGATGGTAATACAATGCTTATTAATGAAGGTACAGGTGAAACTATTGTTAGTTCTACACCATTTTCTATTGGTAGTATGGGTATGTTTATAGGAGGTAGAGATAATACTCCTATTTTAGCTATGTTTACAAGCGCTAACAAACTTGGTGATAAAATAAAGAAACAACTTAAAGACGAACTTACTGATATATTTACTGGTTTTCAAGAAAAAAGATATACTTATGAAGAAGTAGATAAAAAACTTTCTTCTCTTTTTAATGGACCTGGTATTAATAATCCTACTATATTTCAAGGTTATAGTGTTATACATGACGGTAATAATCTTGCTCTTAGTATTGGAGGTCAACTTAAAAAATATGTTCTTGTAATTAATAAATTTAAAAAAGGTACTACTGAATTAGGAACAGGTATTAGTTATGCGCCTAATGGTGAATTGAAAAAATCTCGTAGTTCCATTTCTGTTAATAAAAAATTTATAGATAATATTGTAAATGAGATTGCGGAGAATTTAGTTTATAATAAAACTTTCTATACTCTTAATAATATAGGTGAAGATAATACATCAGATAATCCTTATATGTATAAAGAAAATGGAAAGTTTGTTATTGAATTAGGAGGAGTTAAAACAGTTTATGACAATTTTGGAGATTTTGTTCTTCAAGAAAATGCTTTTAATACTAATCAAGGAAGAAACGAATATGGTGGATATTTTGATAATACTGATAAAGTTAATTCTCTTTATATAGATGTATCAGTGTTTGAAACACCTGATTCAAAACAACACCCCGTAGAGGGACAATATCAATCTGTTGGTGATACTATTAGAACTGCAAGTACTACTAAATTTAATTCTTCTAAAGAACTTCTTGAACATACTACTATTTCCAAAGATGAGATAGATTTTCTTAGTGGAAATAACGTATATAATATACCTCTTGTTCCTGAAGAATATGGTTATGATAGTAAACTTACTCATGAGTATGCTGTATTTAGAAATGGCAAGATTTTCTTTGGTAATGCAGGTGCTAATTATGTAAATAGTTCTCCTTTTAGTCTTAAACGACTTCTTATTCATGAAAATCTTCATGATAAATTTAATAAACAAAATTTATTTGAAAGACAAGGACTTGTAGAAGAATTATTAGATACTTATAATGCTACTATAAAAGCTGTTAATAATATTATAGAAACAGCTAATGAAGAGAGTGCAGAATATAAAAATGCAGTTAAAGTTAGAAATTGGATTGAGGAAAATAAATTTAATCCTAGTGATTATTTTAAACAATTTACTGCTGAGAAAAATGCCCAATATGCTTCTATGAGTGAAGAAGAACGAGAACGTATATTTGCTGAAGAATGGCTTGTTGAAACTCTTACTCAACCTTTATTAATGAATTTTCTTAATAATACTGAATATCGTGATAAAGAAATTATTGTTGAAGGTATAGATAATGAGAATAAAAGTATTTGGCAAAAAATTATTGATTTATTACTAAAATTATTTGGTAAAGGAAATACTAATATAAAAAATAATACTATATTCGCACAACAATATCTTATACTTGGTAATATAACTACACCTACTAATAATACTAATGAGCAAACTATATCAGAAGAAACTGATAATATAGAAACAGATGAATCAGAAGATACTGAATCTATTGAAGAAACTGATGATATATCAGGAGAAGAAATTGATGACGAATTAGGTGTTGACGAAGATGAAGAATTTGAAGAAGATATTAATGAAGATGAGTTTATAGACGATAATGATGATATAGAACTCCTTGCTATTACTACTTCTGCTGAAGAATATAATATTGACCATGTAGCTAATAACGGTGGTGCAACTGCTGAAACTTTTGGCGTTACCCGAATTACTAATATGGCTGACTATTTAAATATGTTCGCGGAACAAGATAAGCCGTTAATAGCTAAAATGCTTGATAATGGCGAAATTAAATACGCTTGTAGATAAATAGAACAGCTAAGATTAAACCGTCAAATACAAAGCTAAAAACAGCTATAAGTATTTGGCGGTTTTTATTGTTTCATAAGATAAACATAAAGATATGGAATGTTTTGAATTTGGATTTACCATTACAGATGATGTTGATGGTAAATTAGCTAAATCTGTTAGTGTTGTTGCAGATTATAATAAACTTAAAGCAAAAGTGCTTGCAGGTTATGTTAATAGTCAAGAATTTCTTGACTATTGTAAAAAGAGTGAAAAATTTGATTCATCTAAAAGTCTTGCAGATAATAATCAAAATACTGTAAGAAGTCTTCTTCGTAAATATTTTAGAGAAAGACATAAAGATGTTATAGAAAGTGCTGCAAAAGCTCAAGCAGAAGCAATGCGAGGTTTTAGTAGTGTTAATGCTAAAAATATTGCTATTGATTATACTGCTACTGTTATTAGCAAAGTATATAATTCAATGCTTCAAGAAAGTAAAGGTAAACATATTAAACTTGATAGAAAAAAAGTTATTAATCAATCACTTTTAAATATGGAAACCGATTATATTAATAATTGTGTTATACCTTTATATAAATTCATTAAAGAAAAAAATGATAATAGTCTTGATAAAGAACTTGAAGCTTTTAAGAATGCTCAAAATGAAGTAGTTAAACTTATTAAAGAGTTTAATGCAGCTAAAAAAGAAGATAAACTTGATATTAAAAATAAATTACTTGAAACTAAATTAAATAGATATAATATTGCTCATATTCTTGTAGCTAAAGCAGGTAATGTAGTTCAAAAGAATTATAGTAATATGATTGAACAAGCAAAAGGTAATCCTAATGAATGGTTTAGTTCTGCTTTTGATAGTTCAAAACTTGTTTCTATTGTAGATGATTTTAAAAATACACTTGAAAGTAGTAAACTTATTGATGAAAATTTTCAAGATGAAAATGACGCTATAAACCCTAATGCGGATAGTGTAGATGAAATGTCTAAATCTTGGGAAAATAAACTTTGGGCAAGCTTTGATAAAGCTGTTGCTGCTGATTTAAAATTATATTTTAATAGTCTTTATAAACTTTCTGCCCCTTCTGAATTAGGAAATAAAAAATATTCTTATGATACTAATAATGAAGTTGGTGTTCCTACAACAATGGGGGCTAATTTTATTATTTCTCAATTAATTAATTATGGTAATTATAATTCTGTAAATGATTTTATTAATAGTATTATAAATATGAGTAAGCAAGTACCAGAGCTTTATGGTTTTATAGCTATTGCTGATAGAGCCATTGAAGACCCTATATTTGCTAATTATTTATTTACTCAACTTGCTAATCCCAAGATTATTAAAATAATGAATATTTTAAGTGAAAATGGGATTGACTTTACACAGTCTAATAAATCTGCTGATGCTTTAAGTTATATTGTATATAATATGCTTAATAATACACGTTCTACTATGACTGATGTATTTAATGTTACTGATATAGATAAATTAGATACTTTAAAAGAAAGAATAAGTAAATTAGATAATGATTTCTTTACTAAAAAATATAAAACAGAATTTGAAAAACAAGAACTTAAAAAAATTAAATCTGAAGTAGAAAATACTATTTATGATGTGCTTAAAAAATATTATCCTAATCTTAATATTATTGCACTTAAAAGTTATTTATATAATAATTCTGATAATGTAAATAATAATATTACTTACATTATAGATAATTTAACAAGTCTTCTTAAAGATGTAGAATCTACTGTTGAAGAATATAATAATGCTGATTATAATAGTAGAAAAGAATATAAATCATGGATTACTAAAAAAAATAATGCTGCTGAAATGAGAGTTCCATTCAATGAACCTGCTCCTATAAGAGATTTATCTAATGTAAAATATGATAGATTAAATGCACAAATTATTAATATTGCTAAGAAACTTGTAAATTATAGTGCTGTTAAAAATAAACTTAATAGTGTTAATGCTGAAGGTAATCTTGCATCAGATGTCATAAATAATAACTGGATTACTAATCTTTTAAAACAAATAGCTTATAGTACTGAACAAGATGCTAATGCTGGTCTTAATAAACTACTCGAAGAAGTAACTAAAACTGAACAATATAGATATACTCCTTTATTTTGGGGTATAAAAAATAAAGAAGGGGATTATGTTTCAGAAGGTTTATTTATGAGAGATAATTCTGGCAATGTAAAAGTAAATCCTAAGGCTCGTAAAATTATACAAGTAAGTTTATTTAATGGTATTAAAGATAGTGATAATGCTAAAGCTGTAATGTATAATCGTATGTCTAAAGGAGATTATTTTCTTACTAATTTATATGCTTATTTTAATCCTATTTCTATAGGTGAAAATATGGGTATTTCTTCTATAGCTCTTTCTAAAGATTATGCTGGATATTTTATGCGTACTCCTTCTGATGCACCTAAAAACTTTATAGTTCAAGCTCCTAAACTTAACACTCAAGGATTACTTTCTCCTATTGCTTCTTCTGTTACTGATTATGCAAATAAAGTAAGAGAAAGTATTAGTTTATTTGGTTTTAAAAATGGAGAGGAAAGTAGATATCAAGATGAATATGATAATATTATAACAGGTTCTTCTAAAATAAATAAAGCTCAAATATGGAATGCTGCTGATATTTATGAATTATTTAATGGTACTGTAGATACTATTAATTATAATAGAATGTATAGTATTCAAAATGAAGATGGCTCTATAACTATTCCTATTGTTTATCAAAATAAAGAAGATAAAGATATTGTTTTTATTAAAGGACAAAAAGTACAAGGGGAAACAAATAATATACTATATGATATTTCTATTGTTGATATTATCAGTTCATCTAATGAAGATGACATGAGCGAAAGTTTTTATGCTGATATTGCTGATATTATTAAACAAGAAGGTATTACTAATGGTGAAATAGAAACAACTATAAATAAAAATGTACCTATATTCTTAGGTATTCGTCAGAATCTTCTTAATGAATTAAATACTTATATTGACCAACTTAATAATCTATTTAAAAAAGATACTAAAGGTAATTGGAAATTAAGAAAGAATACTACTGGTCTTATTGATAGAGCACATTATAATGGAACTATTATTAAAGATGGCAGACTTACTGGTAATTTCTTTACATTTAAAAAGCTATTTAATACTAATGGATATAATGTACAAGATAGCATGGAGAATGAATTGTCCCTCTACGGGGAGTTAGACAATGCTCTTTTACATATTACTAAAACTACAGGTAGTATTAATATGAATCATGGTCTTGTTCGTGAAGAAAATGGTAGACTTGTTCTTAATATATCAGAAGAAATTAACAAAGTTCTTGATAATATTACTGAAAATTGGATTAAAAATTTTAATAAAGAAGTTAATCAAAGAACAAAACAATATGATAAACTTCTTCAAACTGCTGAAATTAGTAGAGAGCAAGTTTTTGATTGTATGATCAATACAGCTAATGTTGAAATGTCTTTTGATGATTTATTTGAAGGTGATGTTAAATTTTATAAGAATGCTCAAGATTTTCTTAAACGAGCAAAAGAAGTTCAAGCTGGTGGTAAATCATATGCTGGTTTTGATATTAATGATTCTCTTAGTCAAAATATAAAAGATTGTATTGATAGAAATGGTAATGTTCAACCTATAAATGTTGCTGGTGTTTCTATTACAGAATTTACTAATGCTTATCACCCCGTAGAGGGAGGATTTTATTCTACTTCTCCTAATGCAAGAAATGGTTTTAAAGCTATTACTATTTATAATACTGTTCGTCCTAGTAAATATGCAAATCGTATTAGAGAAGAAGTATTTAATATTCTTAAAAATAAAATGAGTGAAGTACAAGCTACTAAAATAGCTCAACAAGTATATGCTGGTTTTGCTGATAATACTAAAACTAACGATGCTCAATCTTATATTACTCTTGAAGAATTTATTAGACGTAAATATGCAGATGGAACATTAAATCAATATCAAGATATTCTTTCACAAATATATGCTATTCGTACTGGAGAAAAAACAATTAAAGATATTGATTTAAATGAAATTAATGCACGTATTCAAGTTCAAAAGAATTTTTACTTTGATAAACATTTTGATACTGCTACTAGAACTCATTATCCTCGTCAAATTAAAAATGCTGAATTTGTTCTTATTCCTGAATTTCTTGAAGGTACAGAACTTAAAGAACTTTATGATATTATGATAAAACATGATATTGGCCAAGTAAATACTGCTGAAACATCTAAAGCTGCTAAAAGAAATATTCTTACATTTTGGGATAATGATGGTAATATTAATCCAGATTTTGAAAAAGAAATGACTTCTAATAATAATGCAGCTATTGAAAATTATTATTATCGTTTTCTGTATAAACAGCAAGATGTTCCTGAACATATGAAGGATGCTCATAATAAAGCTGGTATTCAGATTATGAAAAAAATTATAGATAATGCTGATGAAACTGTAGCTCCTTATGTAAAACAATTTTTTGATAATTATTGTGCTAATATTAAAGATGATTTTAATAAAATGATTTTTAATATGGGCTGGAAAGTAAATAAAGATGATAGTCTTTCCAATATTGATAATCCTGATGCGAGTCTTGATTTTACTGATTTTTATAGTAAAGCTCGTCATGAAGCCCAACGTCTTGGACTTGATGAAAATTTTATAGATTATATTACTCCTAATGAATTAGGTAATCCTATTATGCCTAATTATATGAATAATGTAAGTAGTAAACTTGAAAGTATAGCTCAAGCTATATTTAATAGTAATATTACAAGACAAAAACTTCCTGGATGGCATGCTGCTCAGGTTACTCAAATTGGACATGGTATGAAAGTTCTTGATAATAATGGCAAATTAAGAGAACTTAAATATCATCCTGAAGTTAAAGATGCTGATGGTAATATTAAACAAGAGGCATACGCTGAAGTAATGATACCTCGTTGGAGTAATCTTATACCTAAAGATTATCCTATTGAACAATTAAAAAAAGAAGGTCTTGATATTCAAATTGCTTATCGTATTCCTACTGAAGGTAAACAATCTGTTTCTGTAGTTAAAGTTGTAGGTTTTCTTGATGATGTTTATGGAAGTACTATTATGCTTCCAGATGAATGGGTTACTCAAACAGGTGCTGACTTTGACGTTGACTCTGTGTATGCTATTTGTCATGAAATTTATGCTGTTAAAAATAAAATAACTAAAGAAATAATTGGTGTTAAAAAATGGACAGATAAAGCTGCTGGTACTGATATAGGTAAATATAAGCGGTATCTTGATGATAATATTAAAAATAAAATACCTTCTGACGTAGAAGAAGATAAACTTAAGTCTAATAAATATAAGTTATTAAAAGACCGTCTTAAAAAAGTGTCTAAAGATTATAAAGAGTTTAATAAGACTAATAAAAAAGCATCTAAAAATAAATATTATAAAAAGTTTAATAAGATTGGTAAAGAAGCTGGTCTTATGACTTTTAATGAATTTAAAAATCTACCTGAAGTAGAAAAACTTCCTCGTCAAGTTAGAAATAATAATATTCTTGATGCTATGATTAAGATTATGGAGAGTGATAATAGTCGTGAAGAAAATTATTCTCGAAGTAATTTTGATGATATTACTGAAGCTATGCGTGAAATGAATACTGCTCGTGGAGCAAGTTCATTAAGTCGTAGTGCATACAATCCTCTTGACCAAATTGATTTTATGGAAAATGCTATGAGTGGTGCTTCACTTAAAGCTTTTTCTGTAACACGTGATACTTTTAATAGTGTTAATAATTATGCTAAAAGTGAATTAGGAAAAGGTCATGAAATTATTGTAGAATATGATGTAACTAATGGTGAATATGATTATGATTCTATTATTGATGCTTATGGATTATATAATAATGATACTAAAAAAGGTGATGTCATTCCATTAGATAAAAATGGAAAATTAGCTAAATCAAAAGAAGATACTGTTAAACTTAGAGTTAAACATTATCGTCTTGCTAATAGTAATAATAATCGTAATGTTATAGGTAAACTTCTTACAGTATATAGTTCTGAAACAACAGCTCATATTCTTGATGCTATTAAAGAAGGAGCTATTTATAATGAAAATGAATATACTTTTGGTACATTTAAGACTCTTATTGATACTGGTATTGATTATAGAACAGCTATTGCATTTCTAATGCAACCTGTAATAACTACTATTAATGAAGTCAATAATGAAACTAATAGTATTTATATTAATGGCGGTGGAGATGTTATTAAAACCGCTATTAAACGAATTGTTGCAAAAACAAATTTAACTATTGGTGGTAATCCTATTACAGACTATTCTAATTATGATACAATTCTAACATTGTTGAATACAAACACAGAATTTCAAGATGCTATATATGAGCTATTTGGAGCTAAAATTGACTTTAATAATTCAATAGCTGATGTAACATTCAGTTTGAATGTAAAAGCCCTTAAAAACCGCTTAGAATCAATCGAAATAAATAATAATTCAGAATCAGCAAAAGAAGATAATACTATTAAAAATGCTGCTTTTGATATTGCTATGGCTTTTGCCTTTAATAAAATAAATAATACTACTAAAGGTATTGAAAAAATTATGCGTTGTAGTAATCCTGATAGATTTGGTGCTAAGCAAACAGTTAGAGCTACTCGTATGATTAGAGATAATATTAAAGAATATGGTTTTAATGAAGATAATCCTATAAATAAAATTATTCGTGTAAAAAATAAAAGTTTGCTTGAAGCTATTTATCCTGGATTTGGAAGTGAAGATGGTATAAATATTGAAAATAGTGCATATCCTTATTTAGCCGCTTTCTTTAAATATGCTACAGAACCCAGTATTCAAGCTAATAGTATTTTATTTCCTACAGAGAATAGTCTTTATAATAATGTTACTAACGCAGTTCAACAAAAAATAGGTATTATATTTAATGATGAACAATATAAAGAATATAAGCAATATATGATGAGTCAAGTATATTCTTCTGTTCCTTATATTAGTACTCCATTAACTGTTACAAAAGAAGGTTGGTTTGATATTGATGATGATGCTATTATTGAAACTACTGAAAACAGTGAAAATTATTGGAATAAAGAAATTTCTCGTGTATTCGGTTATAATGAAACTTCTACAATGAATGTTGAGATTAAAGATATTTATAATCTAACAAAAGAAGAAATAGATGCTTTTAACAAGCTTACTCCTGCTCAGAAAGTTCTTTGGATGCAAATTAATCTTACTGATAATAAAGGTATATTTGAATATCTTAATGTAAATAAGTTTAATCAATGGGAATATAAAAATAAAGGATATACTCAACAAACTATACAATTTGCAGATAGTTCTGATAATATACAAGAAGTATATTTTGCTTTTAATAATAGTTTTTATAATACAAGTCCTATTATTAGACTTGCTACTATGGATTTAATTAAATATGCTTTTATTGTTGAAGGATTTAAATTTAAAAAAGGGGGTCTTAGTAAAATTATTACTAATAATGCTATGTATAAAAACATAGAAGATATGGGTATGAATATTATACCTGTTATTAAAGAAGTATTTCAATATTATGAAAATCCTGCTAATGCAGTTACTACTCAATTTATAGATAGATTTATTCGTAGCCATAATGAATATGTTAAAACTCTTAAACTTGATAAACCTGAAAATAAACATGGTAATATGAGTTTAGGATTTAAATTTAATATATATGGACAAGGTGATAGTCTTGTGTTTATTCCTTTTGAAACACGTACTGAAGATTTACTTTCTGCTATTAATGTAGAAGATATTGATAGTCCACAAGAATATATTCGTATAAGTAAATGGATTGGAAAGAATAAAAGAAAAAATACTCTTTATAAAATTCGTAAAACTAATAATGGTATTTATCTTATTCCTTTAAATATTCTTGAACGAAATGAAACTGGAAATTATAGTGTAAATAAAAGTAATAATATTTATAAGGATATTGATTATTATAATGCTCTTATTGATGAAGCTATTAATGAAAATACTGAGGCTAAAGAACTTACTAAAGATGGTTCTGAAGTTAAAAAAATATTTTCTGATTTAGCTAAAGAAAGTATTATTCCTACTTTTAATTTTAATACTGTTAAAGAAAGTCTTGAAAATAAAGATGAATTTAAACGTATTCTTGTTAATGGTAGTGAACGTGAAAAAGGTGAAATTGAAAAGTTTATTAGTCATATTTCTGATTATGTAAACTCCCCCGTAGAGGAAAAAGGCTCTTACGTTTTAGTTCGTTCTGATTCTGGTTTTATTTATAACCAAATACCTCGTGGTATTACTGTTGTTCAAAATATTCCTGTTGGTGATGATATTGTTACAGTAAGTATTTCTCATGCTAAACAGCCAAAGCAATTTGCTAATTCTATTATGAATAAAAATAAACTAAATATTAATGAACTTCCTATTGAACAACGAGCTGCTTATGAAGATGCTTATAATGGGGGTGCTGTTTATTCTAAATATTATAAAGTTACTATTAATACTAATGAAGAAGTTAGAGAACAAATAGAAAATCAAGATAAAGAACGAGCAAAAAATATTGCTCCTGATATGGCAGCTATAACTTCTGATGCTACTGATTTTTATGTTAGAGAACAAGATAAATTTGATATTGTAAATTCTACAGCTAAAGATATGATGACTGCTCTTAGAAGAGCTGAACATCAAGGAGATGTTAATGCTGCTAAAGCAAGACGTGCTCTTGAAATGAAAAATATTAATGAAGGTCGTTCAGAAGATATTATAAATAATAGAAAAAGTATTTATTCTATTACGGCTCAATATATTGAAATATATTCTAATATTCTTGATAATGCTATAAATCATTATAAAATTGATGATGAAGAATATAATTTAGGAGAAGATAAACTTTATAGTGTTCTTCGTGAACATCCAGAAGAAGTAGAACCTATTGTTAAACTTTTACTTGAAGCTGTTACATTTGGTAATAATTTTGGAGAAATAATGACATTGCCATTTGATAGTCTTGATACTGAAACAATTAATGCCATTAAAAGAATTAGAAATAGTATTACTAAAATTAGAAATAATAATATTATCAAATTAGGTTTTGATAAAATGTTTAATAATTATATTGCTAATGAATATTCTACTAATCCTAATGTTCGTATGGGTTTGGTAAAACTTAATGATACTTTTGGTGATGCTGGTTGGTGGGAATCTTGGATTGGTGATATTGGAATGATTAGCAATAAACAAATTCAAGTTGTTGTTAAAATTGTTAATAAAATAATGACTCAAGCTGCTATAGAAGATGCTCCTAAAAGAAAACAAGAATTTCTTGATAGAATAGATAATATTTTAGATAAACCTGGTGAATTTAATTGGAATAATGTTATTGATAAACAAGGTCGTCTTATTAGACCATATACTGCTCAATTTATTGAAGACCGTAATAAATTAAGAGATGCTGTTAATGAAGCAAGAGATACTTATGGTGAAGATAGTATTGAATATATAAAAGCTAAACTTGAAAGGGATGAATGGTATGCAAATAATACACATCAAATAGTAGTTCCTGAATATTATAAAGCTAAAAACGCTAATATTAGAAAAGTTCTTAAAAATGCTCCTAATGAATATATTGAATATATGAAACTTATTCATGAGCTTTATAATGATAATCGTCCTACTGGTATTCTCACTAAAGAAGAACGAGATAGACGTAAAGAAATTAATCGTAAAATTAAACAGCTTACTTCTGATTATAAAGATGATTATACTCTTAAAAGTGATGAAGAAAGATTTAGAGCTAAACAATTAAAAATATATATTACTGAAAAACGTAAACTTGATGATGAATATTTTGATTGGAATGAAGCTTATGATTTTAAAGAAGCTCTTAAAAATAATCTTACTATTATTGAAAGATATGAAAAGAAACATCCTGATGAAACATTAGATAAAAGACTTGAAGATGAAGCTTATAGAGAAGCTTATGAATGGGTTAAAGATAATTCTTATTATACTATTAATGATGATGCTAAAAAAGCTATTTTTAAAGCATTTGATATTTTAAAAGATAAAGATAATGTTAATTCTGAAAAAATAAGAGAAATACTTAATAAAGCTAATGCTTATGATGAATTTGGTAATATTGACCCTCGTAAATTAAGTGATGAAGATATTGATACTATAAGAAATCTTACTAAACATAAATATGATTTTAGTTATGATAGTAATGCTGGTGAAGCTATATTAATTAAAGATATTCCTACTGGTCTTCCTGTTCTTAAAGATGATTTTTATCGTATGCTTCGTGACCCTAGTGAAAATGAACCTAAGATTAATCCTCGTCGTCTTGAAGCAATTGGTAGAATTAATGAACTTATTTCTAAAGTTGTAGGTGATGATGGTCATATTCATGCTAAAGATATATTTGAAAAACTTACTGAAGATGAGATTGCTGAATTAGTAGAAAATTATCATACTCTTAGAACTATTAAAGGCAAACGTAAATCTAAAGAGCTTCGTAAGAAGTTTAAAGATAATGTTGAGTTTATGACTAATAATGAAGCATTTAATACTGAATATGCTTGGGCTCTTACTAACATAAAAGGCACTAAAAAATTTGATACTTTTATTGATATATTCGTTCAAACTGATGATTCTGGAATAATTCAATTAGATGATGATGGAAATTATATTCCAAATAATGATATTTATGGATATATTGTCCCAAAAGACAATAAATATATTAATGAAGAGAAAACAAATGCAAGACAACTTATAGAAAATAATCTTGATTTTGTTCCTACTGAATATTATTATGCTGCTATGCGAGAAGCTACTGAAAAAGGTAATTTTCAAGAATGGTTTAAAAAGAATCATACATTTAATCCTTATACTCATAAATTTGAACCACTTAGAGTTTGGACTACTATGATGGTTAATCCTAATGGTAGTCTTAAAGGTACTTATAGTTATGTTCCTACTTATGAGAATCAAGAAAAAAATGTAAAAGAAGATTATGTAAATCCTAATTATCAAACTTATGGTACTAATTATAATGTTGAAACTGGTAATTATAATAATTTTATAAGTCTTACTGAAAAAGAAAAACAAGTTCAACAACTACTACAAGAAACAATGGATTTCTTTTCTAAATATAATAATAGTAGTTCTTTTATAGAACAAGGTTTTATTCCTCGTAAAAGAAAAATTCAACCTGATACTAAATGGTATATTAAACAAGCTTTTGGTAGTGTTGGTCTTGAATATCGTAATGATTCTGAAGATAAATGGTATGAAAAAGTAGATTATACTAATGATAGAGAAATAGATAATGATATGTTACATCTACTTAGAGGTAAAGGTTATGAAAAACTTGAAACTATAAGACCAAGAGGTTTAAGTGAAACTCCTGAAGAATATCAAAAGTATCTTAATGCTGTTAAAGAAAGAAATGCTGAAATTAAGGCTAATAATCTTAAGATAGATAATGCTTTAATGGATAATGATTATAGAACTGTATTTGCAGAAGCTATTCATCAACAAATAATTAATAATGCTAGAAATAAAGCTAAAAATTGGCTTTATCTTTTACAAGAAGATTTAAAAAATAATGAAGCATATTCTGTGAGTGCTCTTACAGGAAAACTTGTTATTGATAAAAAGAAAAGTACTGATTCTAATGATAGATATGTTACTACTAAACAAAATAGAGCTTTAGAATCTGTTGAAGCTTTTACTCGTCGTATAATATTCGACCAATTTAAAAAGCGTACTCCTCTTAATAAATATGCTGATTTAGCTAGAAATATTACTTCTGCTAAATATATGATATTTAATGTTACTGGTGGTATTGCTAATGTTGGTACAGGTTTTACTAATATTATGGGTGAAGCTTTTGCAGAAGATAATATTACTAAAAAAGATTTAAAAGATGCGATTGCAATGTATCTTAATAATTCTATATCTATGCTTACTGATATGTATAGTGATAAAAGTTCTAATTTTGCCACAGCTCTTACTAAATATTTTAATGTAGTAGATTTTGATGCTATGACCGAAAGAGCTTCTGGAGAAACAGCAGGAGAATATGTTCGTAGAACACGTAATTTACTATATGGTCTTCAAACAGGTGGTGAACATTTTATGCAAAATACTGTTCTATTTGCTGTTCTCAAACAAAATAAAGTATTTGATGATATTGATGGTACTAAACGATGTGGAACATTTCAACAATATATTTGGAAAACTGAATATGATACTTTGATTTCTGTTATAGGTAAAGATGAAATTCTTATGGATAATCTTGGTGAAATGAAACGTCAGATTAGAAATGATAAACAAGAACAATATAAATATGATACTTTTAAAAGAAATATTGTTGAAGAATTTCTTCGTGCCCATTGCAACGATAAACAAATAAAAGAATATATTGCTAAACGTGATGAAGCTATTAAATATGCTAAACAAAAATGGAATAAAAAAGCTTCTGCTATTGACCAATTAGAACTTGGTAAAGATGGTAAAATTCATATTAAAAAAGGAAGCGAACTTACTCAAGATATGATTGTTGATATTAGAAATACTACCATTGCTCTTAATAAAAAAATACATGGTGTTTATGATAAAATAGGTGCTGCTCGTATTGAATTTAGTTGGTGGGGAGGACTTGTTATGCAATATCATAAACATATATATCCTGGTATTATGAAAAGATTTCGTTTTAAAGGATATTATAATGAACAAACAAATACTATTGAAATAGGTTCTTATGCTGCTGTTGTTAGATTACTTGGAAGAGAATTTAGAGATATTAATGATAAAATATCTAATCGTAAAGATGCTGGAGAAATAGAAGCTATTGCTTCTATACAAGAAGTAATTAAAGCTTCTTTAAATGCTATACTTAATATTAAAACAAATTGGAATTTAATGCCTCAATGGGAACGTAATGCAGTTAAAAGGGCACTTGGTGATTTATATGGAATTGTTAGTGCTATGCTAATGAGTATTGCTATTTATGCTATGACTGACGATGATGATGAGAAAAAGAGTGACTTTATTGCTACCGCATTATATATTTCTGATAGACTTCTTTCTGAATCTCAAATGTACACTCCTTGGGGTCTTATGAGTGAAGCTTCTACATTATGGTCAAGTCCTATTGCGGCTACTAATGGACCTGAAGATTTACTTAAAGGAATTGGATTTCTTGCACAATGGTTGTTTGATGAAGATTTTAATCCTACATATAAAACAGGTCTTTATGCTGGAGAAAATAAAGGTTGGGTTCTTCTTAAACGTAATATTCCTTTGTATAGAGTTATTGATAGACTTTCTACTATGACTAAAAATAATAGTTATTATAGAATTAATGAGAAATCTCTTAATATGCGTTTTTCTAAACTAATTGCTGATGAAATTAACCCTGATTAAATCAGTGGTTCTATGGACTAAAAAAAGGCTCACGAAGAAGATTTTATTCCTCCTCGTGAGCCTTATCTTGTTATAAGTAACACTATGTTTACTAATGAATTTACAATAAACAAGAACTTATAAATTAAGCAGTATAATAGCTGTTTTTAGCTATATATTCAGTTATTTAAATCTACGCTTATATTTTCCTTTATTCTTAGTATTATTAGCTGATACAGACAATTTATCAGATATATTTTTTTGAACAGCATCAATTTTATAAACAATATCATTATATTTATAACCTACTTTATTGATATTATAATTAACATCTTTAATAGAGTAGTCAAAATCTTTTGTAAATTTACTAAGAACAATATAGATAGTTTTAATATTATCAATTATATCAATAACAGGTTTTTTATACTTTTTATAAGCATAAACAATAATAGCAATAAAAACTATTATAACAAAACAATAAATAAGATGAAAAAGAATCATAATATATCATGTTTGTTCCTCTACGGGGTGTTTGAGGAGCGTAGCGACGATTACAATTATAATCAGTATTAACAACACTATGAATATATAAACTATTACAAACCATAATAGAATACTACGCTTCGCTCCGTGAACTCCCCGTAGAGGAGTTCTTAATCTAATTACTTCTTACCTTTAATACCATACTTAGCCCATTGTAGCACAAAACCAAGATATGCCCAAAGATTATTAAATACTTCTTCCATAGCATATTCCTTACCAAGTTCTTCACTATAATTCTTTGGGTCTACACAAGAACTATGTTTAACAATATCAAATCCAGTAAGAGTATGAGCATTAACAACAGTAGTTTTATCACCAACAGTTATCGTATCAACATCAGTAATAAACTTTTCTACATCTTCTTTAAGAATTTTAGTACCATCATTCTTTTCATCGAGAATAAAATAAGCCGCATCAGCTACTTCTTTAGGAGACCAAGATTTATAACCATTATTATAGGTCACTTCATATCCAGGAGTATCTCCGCTTTTACCATTAACATGATAACCTTTATCTTTAGCTTCAGCTGCACACATAGGTAGTAAATCTACCATTTTAATTCCAATCGCTTTCATTTTATTATAATAATTAAATTAAACATATTATTTACCACTTGAACCAAATCCACCGTTACCACGTTCAGTAACACCTAATTCCTCTTGAGTAGAAACTTCATTCCAAATAATACGTTCGCGTCTACGAACAAGTAGTTGAGCACATCTGTCACCAACATTATATTCTGGTGTTGGGAAATCAAGCTCATTTAATTGTCTATGGACAAACATAAGTTCGCCAGTATAACCTTCATCAAGAGTACCAGGTGCATTTTGCATTACTGCAAATGTTTTAGTAATACTACTTCTTGGACGAAGTTCCATTTCATAATCTTCAGGAAGTTTGAAATGAAGACCTGTATGATAACAAATACGTCCATCTGGCTTATATTCTATTGAATGAACATAAACATCCATACAAGCATCTCCTGATTTAGCATAAGTAGGAAGTTTGACTGTTTCATCTTCACGCCAAACTTTAACTTTTACTTCATCAAGTTCTTTAAGTTTATTAGCTACATCGTTAAAAGATGCACCTTGCATTGCCAAATCAATAGCGGTTGTTAAAATATCTACAGTTTTACTCATTGTTTAATTAATTTAAGCAGAAAGAACTAAATTTCCTGCAAGTTCGATTTTACGAGATTTGTCACCATAAAGAAGAGAATCCATACGTTTAGTACCTTCACTATTATCTATATTAGAATAATAGCCGTTAATAGCATTATATACTCCATATCCAGTGCCTAATATAACTTTTTGACCTATACCGGAATAATAATAATTATTTATTTCTGCAATAGTATTAACTTTTTTCATACTAACTCGAGAATCATCAATAGCACGCCAATCTCTTGTGACAATTTGTTTAATAGTATGACCTGTATTTTTAATTCTCAGTTGTTCATCTTCAGTAAATATAACTTTAGCAAAAATCTCTTGAGCTTTATCATCAGATATAATCGTATTCTTCATTTTATTAAATTGTTCTTGTAAATATATAACACGATTATCACAAACATTAAGAATTTCAGAAGCAATATCAAGATTATCATAAATAGATTTAGTATGTCTAAAACTTATATAATTAGTAGAATTATTGATAGCAGCATTAAGTGTATTTTCACAGACAATTCTAATAGGTGTAAACAAAATTTTAACACCACTAGTTCCATCATGTGAAGTAGTAAATACTAAATAATTTTCAATAACGTCATCATCTACAAAAATATTCTTAGGTAATTTCACACTAACAAATATACGTTCTCCATTACCAAAAAATCCAGCAGTTTGCCAAATAGCTTTATTTTTACCAATAGCATTATTAAAGAAAGAAAAAGCTTCAGAATTTTGTACAGGAGTATATCTTTCTTTAACAATACCTAAAGGGATATTACAATCAGTTCTATAAGTGGCAAAAGCATTTTCACATTCAACATAATTATTGCCATTATGATAAAAACCATCATTAACATTATTAATTTCTAACATTGGCATTTTAGCAACTAATTTACATTTAGCAACTCTCCAATTAAGACCAGAAGCAGCCATAACTTCTTCTGCTGTTTTACAATCTTGAACATTCACACTTCCTTTATATTTAAAAGGAATACCTTTAACAGAATAAGCCATAATTATTTTATCTTTTTAAACTTACGAATATTATAATGTTTATTAGCAATATTATCATCATTATTTACAGGAACATCATAGAATTGTTGAAGTACTTTAAGCTTTGGTTCTCTATGGTCAACAACATATATTACATTATTATCATCATTAATTTCACTAACAGGGATATTTACAACACTTTGAATAGTAAAACAATGTCTATCTATTACATTTTGTCTAATAAAACATTTTTCAATATATTCTCCAGTAATAACACCTCCTTTAGAAATATACACTCTATGATTTTTATGTAATGTTTTAATTTCATTAGGGATTTGTTCATTAGTATCAACAGAATAATAAGCTCTTATAGATATATTAAAAGCATTATCATTACAAATAGAATTATTAGTTTTAGTATCAATATAAATATCATTATATCGTTTATTACGACGATATCCATTATCATCAGAAGTTTCTAAAAATTCTTCTTCTTTAAGTACAAGTGGACTAAGAACACCAGTATTCCAAAGACGATTAAGAATATCAAGTATAAAATTAATTTCAGATTCATTTTGAGGCTCAGTTTTTTCTATTGCTTTAACTACATTAAGAACATTCTTAAAACATTCTTTCTTTATGATAAATTCTACACTATTCTCATCAAGAGAAGCCAATATAATATTAGCTTCTCTTTTAAGAATTAGTGAAAGACCTTTATCATTTATATCATTGATAAAAGTATCTTTCATATTTTATTTAATTTGTAATGATGTATTTATAACAACTTTAGCCATAGTAGGAGCGTTAGTATTTGACATATTAGTAGTATCTATAACACTCTTCCAATCTTCTTTAGAAGTAACATTTTCCATTTTAGTATAAATAGGTTCTTCACCATAAAGAGTTAATGCTTTTCCACTTTTAAATAAATCATAAATAGAAGCAGTTTGACTTATATTAATTTTCATAGCAATTAAATCATTAATAGTAAATGCTTCAAAATCATCACCGTGAGCAGCACGAATATTTGCATTAATACAATTAAGAATACCTTCTAAAGATACATCTTGAGCAGCATAAAGAATACCATTGCCTACAAGCTCTCTAATATATCTTTCAAATTCTTCCATAAAAATATTAATACGTTCTTCATCTATTTCAACAGATTTAGAAGAACGACTAAATAATCTAAAATTAGGAAGTTCGACAAACATATTAGATTTACCATGTTCACCAAAAGCAAGAACAGCTTTAAGAGCAGCATTTTTCAGACGTTCGATACGATTTTTATAAACATTTTGTCTATCAGTAAATCGTTTCTTTTCATCTTTTAATGCTTTCTCATCAATTTCCCAAGACTTAATAGCTTTTACATAACTATCAAGTTTTTCTTTGAGTTCTTCTTGTTTAATACAGAGAGCGTCATATTGTTCATCTGTAATTTCTCCTTCTGCATTTTCAACATCATTGAATATACGAAGAATATCTTCTGAAATTTGATATAAACTTGCCATAATATTATATTATTTAACATCAAAACCTTTTTGCATTTCATTATATGCTTTTACTTCAAGTTCAGGAGTAATATTTTCAAGACGGATGCCTTTTAAACAAGGACAATCTTTCCATTGAATATCATATCTACAACTAAGACCAATTAAATCAATAGAATCTTCTTGAACAGCCGTTATCCAATTATTAGGACTGATTTCTACTTCAACGCAATCAATTACAATACATTCTTTAGGCATCCAACCATAATTAATATCATAAGAACAAAGATTACAATTTCTAAAATAACGTCCAGTAAGAACTCCACAATTATGTACAAACAGACCTCCATTATAAGTAATAGGATTTATATTATTAGTCCATTCTTTAGTATTAAAACTATATTTTCTGACAGGTCTTTTAACAAAAGCACCATTATAAGAAATAGTGCCGTCAGGATTCTTAAATACATCGCCCTTGCGAATATTTTGACAAACATAATCTGCATTATCTGAACCCCATTCATTATCAGTAAATTTTAAAGGACTAACAACATCCCAATTACAAAGTTTTTGAACAAGATGAATTTCACAAGGAGCAGAAACACCAGAATTACCATGAGAAACAAATACAGCTAAAGCTTCAAGAACTTGTTGATACATCCAATCATTTGGACCACCTTCTCCCTTACCATATCCAGCAAGTTTAAGTTCTTTTATTGCGTGCTGACAAAGATTACTTTCTCTAATAATACGTTGAAGAACTTTTTTATTGATAAGTTCTTTCTTTTGTTGTTTCTTAATATATCTTTTACTACGTTTCATAACTTAATAATTTTCAACAGTTCTAATTTTATCTACACGTATTTTACCACATATAGAACAACGACTAATAATTACTTTGCCAATAACATCTTTACGCAAATCAGTAAATTCTTCTTCTTTATAAACTTCATATTTATGAAGTCCAAGCTTACATTTTATACTATTAAATTTATTCATATTATATCCATTTTATATATCATAACCAAGACCAATAAGTTGTTCTCTAATCATACCTGCAATAAGTTTAGCGTTTGGATGGGGCTTACCAGTAATACCATAATAACGTAAATCAATAATAGCTCGCCATTCATCTATAGAATACGTATAAACACATTTTGTAGCAGTATCAAGAGGAAGAACACCACGAGCATCTTGACGCATCATATTATATTTATCTACAAGATTTTTATATCTTGTAAAACTTCTATCACAAGCTAAAACATATTCAACAAGTTTATCATTATCTGAACTAAGTAATTCATCTGCGCTATTATTTGCAATGTATGCTTCTTTATCAGTCATCCAATGAGGCTGACAAATAGTACCTTGTTCATAAACATATCTTGTAGATTGTTCAGCAATATTATTAGGACTTACTCTATTAAGTTCTCTACTAGTACTAATCTGAGTAACAATACAAAAAGTATAACGAACAAAATGCTTCCAAATATATTCTATTTGTACAGCCTCTTCAGCACTAATAGAATGTTTTTTAATAATAGAACATAATACTGGATTAGACTGTTCAATATCAAGCATAAAATTTCCATTAGTAATAATATATACAATATCCTTATATGTAAAATATTTTATATAAGGAGAACTATAATATTGTCTAATAGCATTAAAAACAATACCATCATGATATGAAACAGGTACAGCAGCATACCATGTTTCATGTCTAAACATACTCCAATGTTTTCTCTTTTTAAGATTCTCGTAAAGAATATTATCATTTCCTTTTTCTTTACCATAACAAACTCTTGCACAACGAGCAACATGACTTATTTTATCATCAGTTTGTTCCCATAATTCTATATTAGGGGCAATAATCTTCATAATAGTACAATTATTTTATTTAAACATTCCAATTTCTTTACCTGCATCTTCATCTATAAAACAAAATGATACTCCATTTTTAGTTTTAAGAACAAATTCAGGTTTATTAATAAACAAATCAAAATCTTTACGAATTCCTACTAATTGACCAGTACGATAAGGCTCTTTAGGAGTACTTTTTTCACAATCAATAGCTATACAAAAGACAGCTGTATCTTTATATTTAAGACATTCTTCACAAGCGTTTTGACTAAAACCAATAGCTTTATGATTCATATCTTCTACTTTCTTAGCCTCTTTAATAGTAAGTCGTTTATTAATAACTATACTTTCATTCATAGGTTTTCCACAAATAGGACAAATTTCATGAACAAGGGCTACACCTAATTTATTGTCTGACATATTTCTAAAACTTTATAAAATAATTTACTTAAAGAACTATTATTATCAATAACAAAATCAGTATCAAAATCTATATTTTCACTTGAATGTTCGTAAGTATCATTTTCACGTTCAACCAAAATAACTCCCCCGTAGAGGGATTGTAGATTAAACTTTAGAGCATTAGCTTCATTAGAAAATCTAACATCAGGAACAATACATATCACTCTATTAGATGAAATATTTATAATATTAGATAAAGCAGATTTAATCCAAATATCATTAGCTAAATACTTACGACAAATATCAGTACCAAAATACTGCATAAGTGTACGAAGTTTTATAACTGTAAGTTTAGGATTCATATAATTAAAATAATCACTTATATTTTTACCTTTACTTAAGTCTTCAATAGTAATAATATTATAATGTAAAGGGCTTATAGAACTTTCATTAATAAACTTACCAGAATTAATACAATACCATAGATTATCTTTATATTCTCGTCTATTAAAAAATTCTCGTGGTATATTATACATAATAGATAAAACATCTTTTAAAGGGTCAGCAAAATGAAATATTCTATCTTTATAAGTATTATCAAATACTTCTTTTCTAAACATCCAATCTCTAAAAGAAGCATTAGTTTTACCAACAGCAAATATATAATTAATCATACTTGCAACTGTATCTTTACCACTATTTTTTCTACCGGCTATTCCTATAACATAACTTTTCATATCGCTAATATACTGAAAATAAATTAAAACTTAGAATAATAATTAATTTTTTTTATTAGCTGTTTTTAGCTCGATTGAATAAACTAATATAAACTATCACATTGAAACACATTGTTTAATATACAGCTAAAAATAGCTATTCAGCGTAATAAATAAATATCGTAAACGTCTTCTGTTTCCAAATATTCTACATCAATATTACCACGAGCAGCAATTTCATCAATAGCATAATATTTACATTCACCATGAAGAATAAGTTTAAGACGACCATAATTGTCTACTCTACATTTTCTACAATTATTATCAAACTTTTCTTCACTTAGTAATAAGAAATATTCTCTACTAAAAGTATTAGGATTATAACGAGCGCATTCAATATAATATTTATAATTCTTTTTAATAATAGGCACAATAAAAAGACCTCTCTTATCAAAGTGAGGTCTTTGTCTATTAGTAACAGGAGCAATTACTTCATATTTATAAATCACAAAATATAAGTCTTTTTAATATGAAAAGGCAAACTATTTACTCCACTACGTTCACCATATTCAACAAACATAAATTTTCCAATATATTTTTCTTTATTCTTAAGTATAGAAGTTTGATATTCTTGACTACCACCAACATGGCATTCAAAAGTGGCATCATTTATATCATTTTTACAACAAAATAAAGGTATATCTTTTCTTTTAATTCCTTCAGGATAAATATCAATAATAGTAAATTTTCCATCAGTAGATTTTTTATATTTAATCATACTAAGATTACGTTTACCAAATTGATATTCAGCATTTGGATTACGCATAATAAGACCTTCAAAACCAAGTTCAATAGATTTATTTCTATATAATAAAGCCTTATCATCATTACATACATCCCATGAAGGCAATACTATAAGTTGTTCAGTATTATTTAAATGAGAAGTTTTATCTTTAAATACATGAATAAAATTAGATAAAGCTACTTCTAATTGTTTAGTACGATTATATTGAATTGAATCTTCAATAGCTATATCATAACACCAATATTGAAGAAGTTTATTTTCTTTAGTAGATGGGTCTTTAACAAAATGATTGATTTCATTAACACTATATCCTGGAAGATAAAGTTCACCATCAAGAATATAATGTTCAGAAATCATTTTATCAAGAAGTTTTTTATCAAGGACACTAAGTAAATAATCTTCAAGATATAATAAACTATGCCAATAAGTACCTTCTCTACTTTGAAATCTAAGAGAAATAGGTTTAAATAAATCATTAGACATAACAGCACTAATAAAACATCTAAGACCATTTATTTTCCATTGACCAATAAAAGAAGAAACTTTTTTAAATAGTCTATTATTAGTATTATCATAAACTTTAGCAAGCATAGGTAATAAAGAACCATCAGCAGTAGTACGATAAGTGGGCAGATATTTATTAAGATATGCTAATAGTTCTCCCTCTACGGGGGATTCGACATTATCTTTTAGTTCATATATACGTTTATACCCAACTTTTTCTTTTGCTTTAGCACGAGAAGTAATTTCTGCTCTTGGCACTCTATTAGTGATAATAATTTCATGAGTAATAGTTTTACCAACTATACCATGAAATACTTCAATAGAGTTATGGTTAAATGGACGCGCATACCAAACACAAGGTTGACCAAAGTTATTACGTCTATATAGACCAAAATTATAATTAAAAGGCAACATATTATTTCTTTTTAAAATTAAAGGTCATAGCACTAATAGGAACTCCAACTTTTTTAGTACTAATAGACTTTTTACGTTCTTTCTTTTTAGGAGCATTAAGTTCTTCTAATAAATTAGGATTATCACTTTTAATTTGTTCTTTAGTATAAAGATTTTCATAAACATAAATCTTTTCATTAGTAAATATATCAAAAGTAACATATCTAATAAATTTATTAGTGGGTTTTTTCTTTCGTTTAGTTACTTTTTTAGCAGATTTATCTAAATAAGGATGTTCATATTCAAAAACAATGTTTTCTATATGCCTATCAATAAACTTATTTATATATTCATTATATAGTAATTGATTGTTAAGTTTATACAGATAATAAAAATAATCAGAAATAACAGAATTATAATTAAAATAAGTAGTCATCATTGGTCTACCGCAATCATATTCTTTAGTACAATCTAAATTATTAAGTTTATCTTCTAATACTTTTATTACATCTTTATCTGTTTTACAATCAATTACACTTCTCCAATATATATAATCAACATCAGGATAATTAATATTAATAGTATTTGTTTGATTAGTAATCGGATTAACAAATATCAAATTCTGAATCATAATATTTTATATTGGCATTTTTATCATAATCATAAATAAATATAACTATATGATTTTTAGTATTATTATTTATAGAATCAACACTACGATTAAAACAAGAAAGTGCAACATCAATATTGTCAGTTATCATAATAGTATTTCTATTTTCATTTACTATTTTAACAACTTCATATCTTGGTATTTCAAGTTCATCAAATTCCATATTATATGATTAATTAGGTTTTTTATAAACAATAACACGATTAGGTTTACCAATAAGCAAATGACAATATTTAAACCATTCAATAGGATTATATATTTGAGAAGTTTTAAAACTGTTATTAATAGGATAAACATCACCAGTATTATAATCTACATTAGTATATATCCAAGCACCATCATTATTAATAAGATTAAATTGTTCAATATGATAAAGGTCTTCTTCATTGTCAAAATTTATTTCGCCATATAAATAAATATCTTTTGCTTCAATAGTTTTGTCATTTTTATTAATAAATCTAATATCACCATAATATTTTTTAGATTTATCAATATCATCTTCTTGTTCCTTAGTTAAAGGTTCTATAACAATAACTTTCTTAGCAGTAGAATTAATACGGCAAATCATCATTCCCTCTGAATGTAGGCCTAAAATATTTATCTTTTTCTTCATATTCTTTTATATATTGAATTGTATTTATAATCAAATCAGATATAGTCTTAAAATTATTATTGGCAACAAGTTCAGCAAAATCTTTTACTTTATAACGATTAGGTATAATAATAGGAATGATATTATAAGTATCTCTAAGCCAAATAGCTTCAATTTTACCAGTCCTATCATTATCCATAAAAGAAACTATTTTACCATTTTCAGTAAGTTTACTTTGTAACCAATCATATTCATTATTACGAAGCTTATACGTTTCATGAGGAATATTAATAATACCAATTCTATCTTTGATTAACCCCCCGTAGAGGAACAAGTTCTTCATAATTGCAGAACCGATACTAACTCTATCTTTTGTAGATTTAGTAATAACTATAATATTATAATCATTTCTATCAAGATTATATATACCTTCAAGATGATTACAATTAGTTATAAATCTAGTAATATCTTTATTTCTTTTAGGAAAATATAATTTAATATTATTAACACCATTACTATCTTTTCCAAGAAAATATCCATAACAAGGGTCATTAGTAGAATAAAAATATTTAGGCTCTGGATTTATATTTCTATTTATATAATATTGTTCAACAGGATAAATAAAATTCAAATTAAGAAACTTAATTGAAACACCAAATGTATTCCAATATTTCTCATCATTATAATTCCATTCTCTAACTACTAATTCAATAATAGGTTTCTTATATTTAATTACATTTATAGCAGTATTTATATCATTTATAACATTAATATCTTTTTCTTTTCCATAAAAAATATCTTTAAAAGTAAAAGTTATATGTCTAAGAACTTTAATAAAATCTTCTTTATTAGAAATATTATATGGCTTATTATAAATATTACTCATTACTAAAGCCACAATATCAAAACAATCACCCCAAAATTCATCATTAGCAAAATCTTTAAATTTAAGTTTTCCTTTATTATTATATCTAAACCCAGCAGTAGGATGATTATCAATACGTAAAGGATTACAAATAAGTTCCCCATTATTAATACAATTATAAATTGTTTCAACAGAAATGCCTAAATAAGTAGCAAAGATATTAACTTGAGATACTTTTTCAAGTATAGCTTGTTTTGTTAATTTAGAACTATTTATATTCCTCATAATAAAAAAGGCTTCGTCATGAATAAAATCACAACGAAGCCATAATTTAACTTTTGAACTTAAATACTATTTAAAATTAGAATGGCATATCTTCAGCAGCTTCATTAGCAATACCATTAAAATTCATATCGCTCATAGTATCTGCAACAGGAACTCCACCCATAACAGAACCGATACCAGGATTTACAGTTGAACCCATATTAGGAGTAGGCATATTAGGTTTCTTAGGAGATTCAATCTTCATTGGAATAATAGCTTCTTTAATACTATTGATTCTAATAGAAGGCATAGTATTTTGTTTATATACTTCAATACATCCTTCTCCAACAAAAGTAGGAAATGCCAATTCACCATTATTAACTGCACGCCAACCACCTTTACGACTCTTAATATAACGAATCATTTTAAGCCAAACAGAAATATCTTTTCCATCTTTAGTCTTATAATAAGGTTGACCTTCACGACCTCTGTTAAGAATATTTTCAAAATTCTCAAACAGAACTTTCCAACCTTCAATAACAACTTCAGGGTCAATAGAAACATATTCTCCGTTTTCATCAAAATCTTCAAACGGTAAAGACAAAGCAGTTTCTTCCTCTTCTGTAAGTTCACGACCTTTAAGAACGTAAACATTAAGAATATGTTTAAGCCAATCAAATACAGTATTTACTTTCCAATCATCATTACCACCAGGAATAGTATTAGCATTACTTTCTACAGCAGTAAAAGTTAATGTTTGATAATGACGCTTATTTGCATCTTCTTCATTAGAAGCAAAAGTAAAAGTAATCTTAGGGATATTAAGACCATTAAATGAAGGCATACCAGTAGTATCTTCACCGATAGCAATAGTAGAAACTACAACATTATCAAGATGACCAATAAACAAACCGTTTCTATTAGCTTGTTCATGACTAAATTTAAGACGACTAGTACCACGAGCACTACCAAGACCTCTACGATTAACTTTTTTAATTGTGGTAGTTACTTCATTTTCAACTTGTTTCGGATTAACCTGTTTCATAAATTTATGAATTTAAAAATTAACGTTAATTATACAATAAAAGCCTAGAACATAACAATTAAAATTACATTCTCGGCTTATTTATTCATCTATATCAATAAATTATTCTTCGTCAGAACATTTACCAATGCGAGCAGGTTCTTTATCTACTGATTCACCAAGAACAAGAGCCTTAACAGTAACAACATCGAAACCATTGCTCAATTCAATGTCTTGGATATTCTCAACATCAACTTCAAATACTCGATTAAACTTAGTAGCATCATCACCCATATCAGCTTTAAGCTGTTTCCAAACATTAGAATCAGTGAAAATCAGAGAAGTACCAGCACCTTGAAGTCCAGCAGGATTAGCTGCCTTAGAACCCTTATGCTTAGGAAGTTCACGAGGAGTAACAAAAGCAGAAAGAATATCAATTTGTTCTTCCTTAGTTACTCCTTCACGAGAAAGAGCTTCTTTAGTTTCATCATCAGCATTCAACATTGCTTGTTCAAGCATATCATCGAAATTCTGAGAAACAAATTTAATCTTATCATTCTTAGTAAGACGTTCAGTAGTAGTTTTCTGATTACCTTTGGTATCATATTCTACAATACCTTTAGCAATAGCCCACATATCAAATTCTTTATGAAGAGCAATAGCTGCTTCAGGAGAACCAAGTTCAAGACCATTAGCTTCACAGAAAGAAACAACTTCAGGAGCTTTATTGGTAATAGCACTATCAATATTCTCTACATTAGAGAGGAACATAACGTAGTCACCATGTCCAACACCAAGAACACGACTAACAACAGGAGTAATACGGAAATTACCCTCAGTTGAAACAGCAATAACTTGCGGTTCAACAGTTGTGTTACGCTGACCAGCATTAACTGCACTAAAACCAAAACCCATAGCTTTTACATTTGAAGTTTTCATAACTAAATTACTTTTTATAAATTAACAAATAAATGATTTACTTTAGATTTATTTTTATAAGGAGTAAAATCTATATTATCTCCTATATGATATTCATTGTTTAGAGCTTTAATTTCTTCTTTAGTAGCTCTACGCCAATAAGAACCATACAAACTTTTTTTCTTTCCTCTAACAACTTCGGCAATAGAAACCCAAGAGCAATTACAAAGTTGAGCAGCTTTATGGGCACTAATATAAGTAGCTTTCTTGCCATTAAATATACAAGTAATAGGATTTTGTTGAGAAATACGACTTCTATCTTTACAGGAACCATAATTAACATTATAAGCCTCAGTACACCATTCAAGATTACTAACAACATTATTTGCTTTATTTTCATCTTTATGATTTACAAGAGGTAGTTTATCAGGATTAGGAATAAATGCAATAGCAACAAGTCTATGAACACTTAAAGTAAAATATTTAGTTTTACCATTTACTTTAGCGTTAATAGTAACTCTTTTATAGCCTTTATCATTCTTTTGAGGAATATATCTATTCTCAATTAAATTCTTAATTCTACCATAATTACTAATAGCATATTTAGTCTTAATTCAACCATCGATTATAACATTTTTCCATTCTTCAATCATAACTCAAATTTTAACTTCTTCTGCCTCTACAAAATCAGATGCATCAAAATTAGTATCAGTAATAATTTTAAGTTCGCTAGTTTCCATAACACCCATCAATATATCACTAGCTATATCGCGAGCCGCCAAAGTAAAAGCTCTATGACCAATAAGAACACGAGGATATTTTTTATAAGTATCTTTTTCAAACATTTCAGCTTGAAGAGCATCAGAATAACTAAATCTGCCTTTAGAAGTAACTTCTTTACCATTTACTATACGAGTAATCTCATATTCAGTAACGAAATCAACAGGTTTATTAGGAATACGATAAACAGGAGTTCTACCAGATTTAGCGATTTCTGCTATTTGATGTTTATTTATAGCAATACCGAATTGTTTTATATTTAATTGATAATCTTTATATACATTACCATTTAAATCTTGATACCATTTTACAGGATAAACATAAACATTGTCAATATTATCTCCAGCTTCTTTAGTCTTTAATTCAGCTTCTTTTTGAGATATACATTTAACAACATAATCAGGAAAATTGTTATCAATATAAACATTAATACCATCTGTATATTCATACAGAGGTTGATAATCTTTAAGACATCTCCAAGTACAACCTGCCTTTGATAATAATGCTTTAATAACATGAATATCAATACCTGTCTTACCATTGATAACATGAATATGTTCTATACAAGTAGAAAAAGGAAGATTTAAGTCTTGAGCACGCATTAAAATAGCAAGACCATCATTTACACTCTTAATACCACCTTTATCACTTCTCATTACTTTAGTAAGTAAATTTTCAGCAGCAAGAAGTTGTTTCTCATCAAAGAGATTGATAGCATTAAGACCTTTATTAATTTCTACTTGATAATCATGTTTAGCAAGAGAAGTACTAATAGTTTTAGGTTCTTTATGTTGAGCAGGAGATTTAGCATCAACATTACCTTGTTCTTCTTCTTGTTTTTTAGTCATTTCAAATGGCATTTGATTTATTTATCACACTGCAATATTAACAATAATAGTTTATATCACAAAACAATATCACCGGAATTTTCATTATAAGCAATAAAATTTTCAGTATCATTCATAACCTTAATATTTTTATTTTCTATTTCAGTAATAAATATATCATTTTCTATTGTATTATTGCAATAAATACGATATATTTTAGTAGGATTATTATTAAAAGTAATACCAGGAAAACGAGTTCTAAGTTTAATAATATCTTCGCATAATGAAGAAGTGAAAATGACTATATCACAAGCTATTTTTAGCTTCACATTTGAAGATGATTTAATGGATAATACATTTATAAGCCCTTTATTAAATCTTGCTTCATTCGCGCTTGATTGGGCTTGCGAGCCTATAATTTTGGGTTTTCCTTTATTAGCACCACTCTTAACTAATATAATATTGTTATCATCATCAACAGCAACAGCATCATCAATACAGTCATGATAATCGCCACATTTCATATCTAAACATCCATTTAAATATTTAGTAAGTTTAGCAGCATATTCACCTCGTTTAGAAACAATCAGAATTTTTTTATCTTGATTATCAAGACAAATATTTCCAATCATTTCAAACTTAATTTCATTATCACAAACTAAATCTTTTCTTTGCTTAACAATATTATAAAAATTACAAGCTCGTTCAAATAACACATTAGGATTATAAAGGTCGTCAATTTGTTTCATAAAATCTATAGTAGTATCTAAACTTTCAGACCAACCATTTTTAATAGCAATATTATTACGAAATTCAGCAGCACTTATATTATTAACAGAATCACCTTTTTTACATTTTTCTATATTAGATAAATTCTCAAATATAGACATAGAAGCAGAAATATAATTAGTATATTTATTATACAGTTCTATATCATCGTTAGTTAAATCAACACCATATCGGTATTCCTCTACGGGGGAGTAGATTTGTTCAGCTCTAACAGCACTATCAATATTATCTGTATCAATAAAAGGAATAATATTACGAATTTTAATTATAAAATCAGGATTCATAATATTTTTAGTAAAAATAGAAAGTAGAAATTTAGATTGATTTATTAAATGATTGAGAACATCTAAATTATCATTAACACCAATAGTAATAACTAATTTATAAGCATACGAATATTTAGTGTTTATATAAGAATCACTAAGTATTCTAATATCATATCCATTTTCTTTAGTAATATTATGTTTATTAAAAAAGGCTATAATATTTTTTCTTGTATCATACTTATCGACAACAATAAATATTTGTTCATTTGTATGTTTTTTAGAAAAAGGGACTATGATATTATAAACAAGTTCGGGTATGATAGAAGAGGTAAAACAATAAATACTCGCTTTACCTTTATTATTTTGAAATCCATCAACAACTTGTTTAATATATTTATTTTTAGAAGTCATCATCGTCAAAAAGTTTATTATATTGGCAAGACATTCGTTTAATAAGTGCTTTACCGGATTTAATACCTTTACTAGGGTCACCTTTTTGATTAGGACTAATATTTAACTTAATAGGGTCAATGATTTTTAGAACTTCTTGATAATAATAACCATAATCTATATTTCTATATTCTATTTTTACATCATCAAGAGTATTAAGAATAATAACTTGTCTACCAGCACATAACTCATTTCTAGCTCCTGTAGTATTATTTACTTTTTCTATTACACCTCCTTTATTAGACGCATAAAATCTAACATTTCGTTGTAATATTTCATGTTTATTGTTTTTAGTAAATTCAACATGAAATTGTCTACCTATATTTTGAGTTTTACAAAAGTCGAGTATATTTTTACTTTCATATAATGTTTCAAGAATAGGTTTATTATAAATAAAATAATTAACAACAGCTTTAGCAATAACAGGCATATCATATCCTTTTTGTAAATCTACTTTATACATAAAAGGATTTAATGCACCTTTATAAGATAATTTGCCATTAAGTTCTTCGACAATATAATTGTTAATATCTCTATTTATATAACATTTATATTCTTCACTATCAGCATCAAGACCAGTAAGTTTTTTCCAATTATCAGCAATTTCTTCAAATTTATCTTTGTTTCTTTTATGTAATTTAATAACAATACCATCAGTATTAGCAGACATTACTTCAATACCATTAAGTTCAAGTTCTTCACAAAGCATTATAATCATAAGTTGTCCATTTATAGTAACTTTAAGAACAGCAAGTCTATCACAAATATCTCCCTTATCAAAACCCAATTTACCATAAATGGAATTGATTACAATTTTTAATACTTGTGCAAGAGTATCTTTAGGAATACCATCAATATATTCTTCTTTACTATGTTTAGCAGTTACACGAGTTTCTTTTAACCAATGAATAAGTTTAACAAAAACTCCTTCATTAAGATGAGCAGGTGCAATTTTATAAACATCCATTATTGAAGGATAAAAAGAAGCAATATCCCAATGCACATAAATATAACTATCATCAGTAATTTTATCCCAAATAGTAGTATTTGCAGTATATGACTTAGTACAACTCCCCGTAGAGGAATCATCGATATAAATCAGCTTACTTTTTAATTCTCTTGGAATATCTTGTGTATGAAGTCCACCAGTAGCAATAGTATAAACTAACTTATTAATTTTAATTTCAAACCATCCTGCGTCTTTAGAAGTTTTAATATACTTATATTCAGGATGTTTATCTGCTACATCTTTAAGACCGCTTTTACCAAGAGAATATATAACAACCTTTTTCATTTCTTCCAGAAATGCTTTAAGGTCATCAGTCTTGAATTTAATAAAAGGAAAAATAACACGTTTAAAAGCCATAGCAGTACGTTCAGTTTTACGTCCTCTCCATTGACTTTCAACAAGTCCGCTAAACTCACTATAAAACTTAATAAATAAATTATCAGCAATATTACTTCTAGAACTACTAAGTACATTAACTCCATAAGCTTTAGATATATTATATCTTAATCTTATTTCATCAATGTAAAGCCTAATCATTTCACAAACAATAAAGACATCATTTTTATTATAATGCATCATAGATGGAATCCATTCATCAATAATAAATCTATCCCATTTATCTATCAATTCATTAAGTTGGTCATTAGTAAAACCTTTATAACGAAAATCTTTATTATAAAAATGAGCATCTTTATCGCCTATTGGAGGAAGTTCATATTCTAATAATTCATACCATTGTAGATTTATAGAAGTTTGTTTAAGACTTTTTCCAAAATAAATAGCATTACCTTTAACATCTGTACCTTTACCTACTTTATTTAATGCAAATATAGTCATAACGTCTATATCTGTATAAGGAATTTTATATTTACGCAAAGAAGTAAGAAAATAATCACTTCTTAATACTTCATTATTATTTTGAAGTTCAATTATTCTCTTACTTGTTTCATAAAGTTTAGTAATAAGTTCTTTAACACTATCAGTTTGATTTACAAACATCAATAAAGCAGCAATCATCAATTTATCATATCTTGAACTATTATAACCAAACATATCACTTCTAATAGCAATATTATTACTATCATAATGAGGAGTCATTTGATTTAAAAATCCAACCATAGATAATAATTGACTATCATCAGTATCAGTAATATAGAAACTATAAGATTTAACTTTATCAAGTTTATCTTTTATTTCAGATACATTATAAATTTGAGTAAGAGGTACAGGTTCTTTTTTACCTTTACTATTTATAACACAAGCATTTGAAAAAGTTTTAAGGTAGTCATTTAAATCTACAATAGTAATACTAAAGAAGTTTTTAAGAACTTCGACATCATAAGCATAACTACGAATCATTTATAGCTTCTGTTAATTGTTTAATAAAAATATTATGTAATTTTTGATTATTATAATACATAACAGCAGGACTTATAACCGTTTTAATATTATATTTTCCAATACAAAATTCATACAAACCTAAATCATATAATCTCTTATCGAAAATAATAATTTTATTGGGACTGATACGAGATATTTCATAAATTAACTTACTAAGACAATATTTAATAGCACTATCTTCAAGATTAAAATCTGTTTTGTCTAAACATTTTATAGACCGAGTAACATAACAATCTTCAAGTAAATTAGTACCTTTAATATTTTTGTATGAATCTTGTACAATCTTTAAAATAGTATTATAATTGATACTAGCTTTAACATCATAAGAAGGTAAAATCATTATAGTATTAGAATTAATATTACCTGTTCCAAAAGTTATTGTATCTTTATCATTGGCATATATTTTTAATGGACATTGAGAACAAGTACTTGAACTAATATATAATTTACTACTATAATGTTCAACAGCAAATTCTATTTTATGTTTGCCCTTATTTGCCATAATATAATATCAATTTCTTTTTAGCACGAGAACAACCTACATACAATCTACGAAGTAAATTATCTTGATTAGTATAAGGTCTACCATTACGGTCATAAATCATATTATTTATATCAACAAATACAGTATCATAAGTAGAACCTTGGCTTTTATGAGAAGTTATAGAAAAACCATAATCTATATCTCTATCATATATAGTTTTACCATTTCTATCAACTATATTTGCAGCAAGTAAATATTTCTTTTTAAATTCATAATATTCTTTCCATCGTTTTACACGAGTACCACTATGAGATGTTTTAGCACTATTTATTAAGTCAGTAAGAATCTTATAATATTTTTGAATAGTATAATTATCTCTATGGTCAATAATAAATAAAGGTTTTGTTATAGTACCGCCATGAATCAGTTGAAATTTAACAAGAAAACCTTTAAAATTATATTTACTATCAATGAAATTAACTATATCTTTAATAATATATTCTTCTGAATTATTGATTATTACTTCCATAAACTCATTAACAATCGTTTCATACGACATAATAAGGTCATTTTTAGTAATAATATTCTTTTCAGAATCTTTAATAATACTATTACGAATATAATTATTCCAATTACTCACACAAGAATTAGTATAACCTATGATACGATACATATCAATATTTTTAGTATAAGCCTCATCAGAAAAAGATTCATCTATTAGCTTTTTAAAATCAGTAAAATTACAAATACTAAAGCCTTCATCTAAAGCATTATAACTATGACATCCAACATTATCATTTAAATATTCTAAAAATTTATATGTTTTATGTTCAATATCATAACGAAGAAGATTTAATAACTCAACAATAGGATTATTATCTTTTTGCCTAACTATTTGTGTAAGATTATATACTTTAGAACATCTATCAAAAGCAATAGATTTATTCTCATTTACAGGAGATAATTGAAAAGCATCACCAATAAATATAATTTTAATATTTAATTCCTTACATTTATTACAAATAAAAGTAACAAGTTTGGCAGGAATCATAGATGCTTCATCTATTAGTAATAATTTAATATTTGTAAGTTTAGGCTTAGCAGTAGGATTAAATTGTGGAGAAGCTGGATTAAAATCTTCAAGTTTTAAATCTAATCTAAGACCAAAAACACTTTGAATAGTATCAACAGTTCTACCACCAACAGCTTGACTAAAAACACGACAGGCTTTATGTGTAGGAGATGCACATTTAATTACACTATTACTATATTTACAATGTGTAATAATATATTTAGTAATGAAAGTTTTACCAGTACCACCAGCTCCAGTTAATCCCACAATATAATTTGCGGGATTAAAAGGAGAAGCAATAAATTCAATAATATTATCTATAGCTATCTGTTGGTCATCAGTAAATTTAAACCTTTCATTATTAGTTTTATCTTTACCAATGTTATTTAACTGCATTAATTCTTCTTTTTAATATAATAGCATTAATTTCGACATGATGATTCCTATAAAAAGATAATGCTTCAATAGACTTATTATTAGTAATATCAAATAGAAATTTTTTAATATAGAAAACCTTATTGTTCATATTAGAAATAATATCACCAGAAACAACAATACCTGGCGCAAAAGGAAGATAAAAATTAGGGTCACATTCAAAGCATTTATCTATATTTCGTATATAACAAATTCGATGTTTAGCATTAATGCCTTGAGCATAAACTCTACTTTTACCTTTACAAGAATAACATTCTTTATCAATATTATAATGCTTATCATCTACATTAATATAATAATTAGCATCAATATCAATAAATACAACACCAACTACATTTCTCGATAAAACTCCATTATTAGAAGTTTTTCTTTTACTTGTTTTTTTATTAGTAAAAGAGAAATCAAAAGAAGGCATAATGTTATCTTATTGAGCCTTAACACGACGCATAGCTGATTTAGCCATGGTAGCCATATTAAGTTTGGCTTCACGTTTAGCTGCTTTATTATTCACAGCAACTTCTTCATCATTATTTACTTTTTTATTACGAGCTTTAGATACAACTTCACTCATAAAGGCATAAGTATAACCATGAACTTTACAGAGATAATCAATTTTACCCCAAGTTCCATTGCCTACATCAGTAGCATTTCTATCGACATTTATAATCTTATTCACTGTCGAAACTGAAATACTTTTCTTTTTAGAAATTGATTTAACAACACTTGCTTCATCATAAACTTTTTTAGTAGACATAACTTTACACAATTTATTATGTTAAACAATTATTTCATTAGCCGTTATAGCAATAACAATATTATAGGCTACGGCTACGCCTACGCTATCATGTCTAACACCCCGTAGAGGAATGCTTAATTTTTACATTACTACTTCATAAGTCTTAGAATAAACAATAGTACCACGATAACCTCTAACTTTTAATTCATCTATTAGTTCTTTTGAAGTAATATCTGTAAGTTTAGGATTGCAATTAACTTTGGCTTTACAATCATTACAAATGCGTCTATAGCCATCATTTGATCTACCATGTCGTTTAAACTTACTAATAGGAAGTTCTTTACCACAACAGGCACAAACTTTACTTGTAATATGATTTTCGTCACACATAGTTTATAGTTTATTTAATGTTATATTTATCAGCAAAATAGCTAACAACTTCTGGAATAACTTTTTTGTAATAAGGCTGATTATCAGTACACCATTTGGAAAGTTCTTCACGACTATTAAAAGGTTCAATATAAGATTGACCGCTAATGATTATATAAACTTCATCTTGAAGATTATCAATAAAATCACCAACAGTCCAACCTTCCCAAATATGTTTATTATAATTTATAGCACGCATAAATAAATAATATTTTATTGTTAATGTAATATTATATGCTTAATTTAGCTCCAATATGCCAGTGCTTAACAAGTTATCATCTAAACATATAAATTTAAATTTAGAGCTAAAAATAGCTATTATGAAACACTTTGTAGTATCACTAAAACGCTTAACAATAACGGAGCTATATAATTAACATCGCATACCTATAAATATAGAATCCACAAGCAAAAGCATAAATAACTTCTACTTGTGGAAACATACAAACAACTATATTACTTTCTTATACTATTTTGCGAAACAAATTACTTTCTCATACAAAGATTGTTTATAATGTTAATTAACTCGTCTTTTGATAAAACACTAAGTGCTTCATCGGAATATTGATTCTCTTCATTTTTAAGAAAATCAATATGTCTATTAAGTATTGTATCAATTACAAATTTAGCTTTAATTAAACAGTTTTTTAAATTGCCAGCTAAATCTAAATCATAATTAGTACTTTCAGCATAAGAATTAGTATGATAAACAACAATAAGAACTTTTTTAAGTAAAATAGCAATATCTTCTATAGTTTTAAACTTAATAGAAGAATTACTAAAATATTCAATAGCTTCTTTTAAATCATCATTAAGCATATAATTATTATTTTAATAGTCAAACATATCAGCGGCTTCTTCGTCAGAATCATCAAATTCAATAGGTTCATACCTTACATCATCAAAATCTTTATCAAATACTTCTGAATGAATTTGTAAAGAATCATTTGAATAATCATCAAAATGGTCCATTGTAATTTGATTTATTTGCTTATAAGCATGAACACAATTATTATCATATCCATACTTATAAGCAAAAATTAAACTTATTCTTCTTCTGAACTATCTTCACAATCTTCTGACTCATCAGAAGCACCATGTTGATAAGGTTCATTCAAAGAAGCAATACGTTCAACTTCTTCGGAATCGACTGCTTTAGTAATATCAATGCTCATTTCTTTATGGCAGAAAGCATCAATCGTTCGTTGAGCAGAAGCACTAAAACTACTAAATGAAGCAACAAGAGCATTGATGAAGAAAGGTTCAGTATAGAAATACTCTCTCATCAAGCCATCACATTTAACAGCAAACTTGTTCCATTTGAAACTAACATAGCGACTATCGCCTTTAATTTCTCCTTTTTGAAGAAGATAATTAAGAATACCAAGAGCGGTAAAACGTCGAATCTCAGCATTATTCTTAATCAAAAGAGCAATAGCTACAATGTGTTCAGGATAATTAGCTGCGGCAGGAGCAATACCTTTAACTTTGTCCTTATCTTTTTTAAGGTCAAACTTAAATTTCTTTTTAGTAGTTACTTCAACAGCATCTTCTATTTCAGCATCAGCTTTATGATTTTCATCATACATAGCTTTAGCATTAGCCATTTGTTTTGCAGCATATTTACTAACAGGAGCTGCACCTGTTTTAAATTCTTTTGTCATGACTTTAAGAATTAGATAATTAGTATTAAGTTTATTAGTAAGAGTATTATTATAACAACATCTTACGCATACAAATGTACAATATCAGTTTTACAATACCAAATATTTAAATTATTATTTTTCTCTATGTCTATTATTTGTATTTGATTGTTATAATAAATATCAATAAATACACTTAACAGAATAGATAATATAATATTCAAATGTTTGATATTAACAACATCAACAATAGTAGTAATGACAATATAAATAACATCATCATCACTATTATTGTTAATATTTTAGAAGCCCATCATTTTATCAGCAAGACGAAGAGCCATTGCAGAACCAACTTTACCAAGTTTAAATCCAACAACATGATTGATAATAGTATCGTGGTCATAAACTTGCGGTTCAATGTCAGTTCTTGTGGAGAATGGATTTTTATATTCTTCTCCAGCAACAACTTCTTGCTGAATAATATCAATAGTACCACCATTGAATATCAGATTGAGTGCTTTAGGATTCTCAACAAGAGCATTAGCCATCCAACCAAGCTCTTCATCTTCTTTAAGAGCACCAGCAATGGCATAAGTTGAAGTAAAAATGATATTAGTTTTACTTCTTTCGTAAGTAACACCTCCATCATTAGAAATAAATGCTTCAACAGGTGTTCCAATATTGAAACTAACCATTGTATAGTTGTCTTCCTCAGTATAATTCACGTTTTTAACGCGAAGAGACTTAATACTTTTGCAACCAGAAGCAATTAACTTCTTAATTACATTAGCATAAGTAACAACTTCGTTAGTTTCAACAAAGTTATCAACTTCGTCAACAACAACTTCAGCTGTTTCAACATCAGGACTTACAACTGCTGTGTTCTTTACATTAGCTACATTTTGTGCCATGATAATTAAAGTATTTAAATTGTTAATGTTTATGGTAAGTATTTTAGTCTTAATAGACAGATGAAAACTCTTACCAATGTTTCCATCCAAGATTATTTAAGTTTCGTATGAGGTAATGATAAAAGTTTAAAATAGGAAGATAATACTATCATTCCTATTAGACTTTTATATAACAATCACATTGTTGCATTTACTGATAAACATATTAAATTAAATGATGAAGTTACTTAAATTATTATCTTTAACATTAATCTGTCTACCAAATGGGAACAAATTAGTTCTTATGTCTATCAATGTCCAACGAGTGAAAGGCAATATACCAATGTAGTCTAATTTGGCTCTGCCATCAGTAGTCATAACAATGTCACCAATAGAGATTGTCTTGTTGTTTACTGTTATTTTATTTATATTTGTGTGTATGGTTAAAATGTTAGTTATGCTTAGTGTTATAATAATAATGAGTTTTGAGTAGATAAGAGTGAAGATGATTAGAAGTGATTATTAGCAGTATAATGTAAATGATTTTAAGGTTTTGAAGATAGTGAGAAGGGTTTTGGGGCTAGTGGAGATGGTATTGCCACTACTATTCCTTCTATCATTGCTCAACCTATTACTATTACTACTACTAATAATCATTCTAATCATCATTCTACCGTATAGCAGCATACATACTGCTAAGGCAGACAATAACCTTTAGCAACAAGATTAAGATACTTTTCTCTTGTTACACCAAGAATACTTGCTTCTATATCAACAGCTCTAAGAACTCTATCAATAGGAACATACAAATGTCCAAATGTTTGCTTACAAAAGAACATCATAGCTTCTGTCTGTAATTGATTCATATTGTCAGAATGTGTTAGATAATGATTATTACTATTAGAATTAGGAATATAAACAAAATACGCTTACAAACGCTTAAAAGAATAGTAAACATAGTTTGTCATATCCCAAAATTAATTATGTATTATATGAGGCAATATTCATTATGTATTATATGAGGTTGCACCATAATGACTAATGTCAGCAGTAGCAAGCCGAAGCTCACTACTGCCAACATCAGTACTAATTATATCTCGAACACGCTGTCTATAAGCTTGTTGAGTCTTGCTTGAACACGCTCAGTAACTACAATATCTTTTATATTAGTATCATAGCCTGCATATTCATGCGTTTGCACATCACCATCACTATCAGTGTATTCACTGCCAGCTTCAAACTTAGTACGAACTAACGTAATTTTTGCATTACGAAGAACAACTTGAAGTTCAGCAGCGCCAAATCCACCTTGCCCTTCATTACGAAGAGCTTGCTCTTTCTTCTTGGTGTACATCAAATCAAGACCTTCGATGATATTCAAGCATTGAGCAATAATGTGACGTGGTGCAAAGTCAACATAGTCAACCTGTGTATCTACATAATTATCGTCTTCATTTTTAGCAATCGCATCAAACGATTGGTCAAATGTAACACGATAACGAATAGAATCACTGTTGCTATAAACACGAATACTCTTTACTTTAACAGTAATTTCGTTGTTTACATTATCTGTTGAACGTGACATAATTGTAAAGCGAGCTTTTCACTCGTCTTGGCTAGAATGGTTAATAATAACACGATTCGATATGCTAGCATCATATCTATCGCAAGATTTATTATGTATTATATGAGGTAATATATAATAAATAAAAATAGCTGCAATAGCAGAATATTATCCCACTATTGCAGTATTACATTAGAATGGCAATTCTTCTTTAGGACTACCGTCTGGATTAAGTCCATTAAGAATGTTCTTAGCTTCATCATGATTATAACCAAACGACATTACTCGTTTAACACTCATATCATGCGTTGTTGTATCTTTCAATATTTTATCGTATTTAGGAATAACACAATAATCTACAAGAATGTCAATGTCATCATCACAACAAGTACGCCCATCAGCATAAGTATTAGTTTCTCGTATTAAACTAAATAAGCAATTTTGAGCATAACATAGCATTTCTTCATGTAGTATAGTATATTTTGAACAATCTAGTTCATCATACCATTCTTGACTACAAGAATTATATATGTTGATAATAACAGCTTTGAAACAAAAAGATTCTTTGTTAATAGTTATAACGTCAACATTATTTGCTGATACCATAACTGAATCTTGAATTGTATTCATAATGTTATAGTCAGTCTCTCACTGAACTCTCTGCAATAGATTAGTAAGAATAACATCAATTACTTGCAGTGTATAATCAATGTCAAGCAATATATTCATATTGCCAAGATTATTTATGTCAAAATATGAGGTAAGAAAAATAGCTTGACGGGGGTAGTCAAGATGCGTTCAACAGACCGGGGGAGTCATGTCAACACCCTCCCCATTTCACTCACATATATAATTTTCTATACCGCCATTTTCTCTCTTACCAACTCCAATTCTATCATCTTTATATCAATCCAAATAAAGAATCAAACAAACATTCTCTTACACTCTCTTATAAACGCCAACAGCCTCAAAACCCTTCAAAACCCTTCAAAACCCTTCAACCTTCCTTTTCAAAAAACCATTTATAAATCCTTCAAAAACTCACATAACATCTAATTTATAACATCAACATTCTCCACACTAAGTATTCTTACATACATCTATAACAGTTCATTCTTCTTTATCATTCTTTTTTATATTCTTATTTCTATTATTCCAATGTATCTTTTTAATCTCTTCATGAACTAAATGTTTAACTCTATCATAAACATTTAATATTTTATCATTTGTAGCACACATAACAATCTATTTTATATTATCTTTTGTAAAATCAATAAATATATTAGTATTAACAATATACTTATATTTATCATAAACATATTTATAAATTATACCATAATATAAAAGTTCATCAATAGCATTATTAACAGCTCGATAATTAGAATTATAAGTAATAATAAGTTCTACTTTATTCAAAGTAATAGTTTTACTATCAATATTAAAATAAACCATTATATGATATAAAAGTCTATAAGTAAAAAGATATTTAAAATTATATTTATTGATAAGTTTAGGGTTAATAGTACATTTAATATTCATATCAACAAGATTAAAATTATTATTAAGATTATTATCAGTACAAATATAAAATAAAAATTTAGATTTCTTTGTTTTATAAACTATATTTGTTATATTAGCAATCAAATTTTGTAAATAAGATTATGATTATAGACAAACGTAAAGGTAATATTATTTATGTCGATAAAGAAAATAATGATGTCGCACATAATGAAGAAGTTCTTAAACTTATAAATACTAATAATGATTCTGTTGTTGATATTTATATAAATATTATTTCTGGAGTTTATAAACTTAATTCTGCTGAAGCTACTGTTATTAAAATTCTTATTGATTTAAATGGAACTGCTACTCGTGGAATACTATGTAATAATGTAGCAAGAAGTATTAATAAATCTCCTATTACTGCATCTAGAGCTATTGATTCTCTTAGAGATAAAAGACTTATTTATGTTACTGTAAATGGTTATATTACTCTTTCTAATAGTATTGATATTACTAATAAAGATATTTCTAAAATTAAAGTTATTGTTATAAATTCTATTACTAATATTAGTTCTAATAAAGTAAGTATATAATATAATATAATATATAATATAATATATAATATAATATATAATATA
>ERZ827490.214-NODE-214-length-98376-cov-7.165489_pt1 | contig 98376 bp, 90 predicted proteins | sample MGYA00519770_ERZ827490 | MGnify/ENA primary metagenome ERZ827490 (study PRJEB31778, sample SAMEA3449324) | human gut metagenome | biome: human gut; feature: human-associated habitat; material: faeces | place: United Kingdom | collected 2010/2012 ... | reverse complement strand
GAAGCCTTCTGAAAAAATATTTTAGTTTTTTCTGCTTTTACTCTTGACTTTTGCGCTGTTTTTGCAGAAAGTTTTTACCGTCTCCGGGCCACATACACCATCCGTTGGGTCGTTGGCATCACCGGCACTCGGTCATAGCCGCCCCAACGCTCCAGCACCTCAAAGTGCTCCGCCTCCAACATTGCCGTCAGCTCCTCGTCCTCCCAGGCCCATTCGCAGAACTGTTCGCCATCCCGGGTATACTGTTCTCCCTTCCCCCGCCGAAAGAAGTCCATCTGGATTTCTACCTTGTGCTCCTCAGGGGTATATTCATTCTGCCATACGCAAAAAAGAGCCTCGCTCTCCCGCACGAAGCAGTTGTTTCCCAGCACCTCCCGGTGTTTATAGGGGGTATTCACATCAAAGAGGAACAGGCCGCCCGGCTCCACAAAGAACTGTAACCGATGCAGCGCCTTTTGCAGTGCCTTCTTTCCCGGCAGGTGATTGAGGCTATCCAGCGTGCACACTGCCAGGTCCACCGTACCATACAGGTCCAGCCGTTCCAGCGGCTGGCACAGGTACAGCACCGGCCGCTCCAGCGCCATGTTCTTTTCGGCAGCCTGCATCAGCATCTCCGGGGATACATCCACCCCAATCACCTCGAAGCCACGGCGGGCCAGCTCGGTCGCCAGTGTGCCGGTGCCGCAGCACAGGTCCAGCGCCAACTCCCGCTTGGGGTGGTACTGGGCCAATAGCTCCTCGCAGCGGTCGGCTATCACAGCCCGGTCCACATCCTCGGTCAGGGCGTCATAGTAGGCGGAGAAGGTCTCCTTATAGCTTGCCATCGGCCTGTTCCAGTCGTTCAAAGATGATATCATAGCCATTGGCACCGTACTGCAGGGAACGGTTTACCCGGCTGATGGTGGCAGTGCTGGCGCCCGTTTTCTCCACAATCCTGCTGTATACATTTTGCTCCTTCAGCAGCTTTGCTACCTCCAGGCGCTGCGCTATGGCCTTCAGTTCCGGGCCGGTGCACAGGTCATCAAAGAAGCGTTCGCATTCCTCCTCGGTCTGCAGCATTAGAATAGCGCGGTAAAGGAATGACAGGTTATCGTCCGGCTTTTTGGAAATCAACCAAATGCCCCCTTTGTTTTGATACTACTAATATAACACTTTAGAGCATGAAAGTAAACCATAAAAGCAACTTTTGCTTTCTTCTCTTTTTTATGGTATAATTCATTTCAAATTTTTGATTGACCCAAAGGAAAGGAACCCATAGCCAAATGCAACAGGAATACTACTCTCAGGCCGGGATGGAGCAGGCCATCCAAGAGCTTATTACCAAGACGATCAATAATGAGCGCGGCGGCTTTAATGCCATGCTAGCCCCCCGCCTGGTCACGGTGGATTGGGCCGCTAAAAGCTGCACTCTTGCCTTCCATCCGTTGGAATGGATGAGCAATCCGGCTGGTGTCACCCACGGCGGCATTCTCTCCTCCATTGCTGATCTTGCCATGGGTATGCTCAGCATTTTCTCCGCCCACGGCGCCCATGTCACCCCCACCGCCAATATCAGCATCAACTACCTGCGGCCAGTGCCGCTCCAGCAGGATTTTTATGTCACCTCTACCATTGACCACATGGGCCGCCGCCTAAACCAGACCCACTGCACCATGTACCTGCCCAATGCTCCGGAAAAGCCCTGTGTCACCGCGGTGGGGACCTACTATGTGCTGGATGAAAAATGATATTTACTCCCCCGGTCGGGGGAGTTTTTGCCGAGAGAAGAACAAATGTTTCACGTGAAACATTTTTACGGAAAAGAGAAACCGTCGGCCCAGGATGGGAACGACGGTTTATATCTTTTATTGGGGACGGTACAGCGGCAGGGAAATATCGGCACGGAACAGGTCTCCATCAATGGAGAGCTCGAACCGTCCGCCCTGCAGCTCCACCAGGCTTTTGGCGATGGAAAGCCCAAGGCCGCTGCCCTCGGTGTGGCGGCTGCTATCCCCGCGGACAAAACGCTCCATCAGTTCATCAGCGGAAACATTCAATTCATTGCGGGAAACATTTTTGATGCTGATGGTCGACTCCTTTTCATCGGCAGCCGCGGCCGCATAAACCCGGGTACCTGGCATGGCGTACTTACCTATGTTATTCATCAGGTTATCCATCACCCGGCTGAGCAGCTTGCCATCGGCCAGCACCACGGGATCGCCTGCGGCAGGGTGGACGATCATCGTCAGCTCCGCCTTTTGCAGCCGCTCCTCATATTCGCCCTCCAGCTGGGAAAGCAGCACATTCACATTGGTGGGCTGGCAGTCCACTGGGATCACGCCGCTGGAAGCCTTGCTGGCTTCCACCAGATCCTCAGTCAGCTTTTTTAGGCGCTTGCTTTGGCGGTCCAGTACCTCCAGGTATTCCTGCGCCTTCGGATTGTCAATATCTTCCTTTTTGAGCAAATCGACATAATTGACGATGGAGGTAAGCGGCGTTTGATATCATGCGATACATTGGTGATCAGCTCGGTTTTCATGCGCTCGCTGCGCAGACGCTCGTCTACGGCACGCTGCACGCCCTGCTGCACTTTATTCAGGTTCTCGCCGCACCGCTTCAGATCACCCCGCAAAAAGCGCGTATCCACCGGCTTGCTGTAATCGCCCTCCGCCAATGCCTTGGAGCCGCGCTGCAGGGTAGCAAATCCGATGGCAACATACAGTGCAAACATCATCAGCAGCAGATACAGCAGAACCATAGGCAGCGACAGCATCGAATTGTGACTGCCGATGATAAGGATAAACAGGCATATGGCAGCAATCACCAGTGCCGTCCGCCAGATCAGCGGAATGAAGCGTACCAGATGAAGGAGCCAGCCCCATATGCTTTTGACGATTCGCCACAGCAGCTTAATGGCATACCAGACGACATTGTTCTTCAGCACCGTTCCCGCCTTGCAGCGGGTGACAAAGGAGATGATAAACAGATAAACAAAACAGAGAATAGCTGTTCCCCACAGCGCCGTCAACAAGCCGGAACTGTATAAATAGTATTCACTGAAAAGGGCGAGAGCGGGAATGAGAATACCGACCGCCATGAGATCCAGCGGGATCTTATCGAACCATGTCAGGTGAATACCCTCAAATCCCTGCCAGTGACCGGCGGCAGCCATCTGCCAGAAGAAGCAGAACAGCGTCAGCACCACGAACAGCACTGTCAGCGGGATAAGGGCATTTTTCATATCCAGCAGCCACAACGAAAGCCGATATTCATAGGTGCGGGGAATAAAGCCCTCCTGCAGCTCTATGGTCACATTCAGCTCCGTTCCGGAAAAGACGGTTCTTCGGTGGGCAGTATAAATAATCTTGGCGTCCTTTGGCAGGGCAGTCGAGAACTCCTCGCCGGTGGCGGTATTGGTCACGGTAATGCCGTAGCCGTTCTCCGGCGGGCACCGTTCCAGCAGCCAGTCCCGCAGCGCATCCTTATCACTGCAGTTATACAGTCCGTCAATCACCGTGGTCATCACATCGCTTGCCTGACCATCATACAGGATCTGCCGGCTTGCCTCGCTGCCGGCAAGGTAGACATCATTTGCGGCAAGAAAGTAGATTCCCACACTGCCGGCAATCGAAAGCCCCAGAAAAACAAAGAACAGAATAAAGGCAGCAACCTTTGCCCATGTCTTATCCAAAAAACGCTTCATATGGGGTTCACCTCCATTTTATAGCCCTTGCCCCACACCACCTTGATGTAGCGGGGTTCGGCGGGATTGATCTCGAGTTTTTCCCTTAGGTGCCGGATGTGCACGGCAATGGCGCCGGCGGCATTGAGGGGGATGTCATCCCACACCCGTCGGTAAATTTCCGCCGGGGTGAAAACCGTCCCGGCGTTCTGCATCAAAAAGCGAAGGATATCGTACTCCTTGGGGGTAAGGGAGACTGGTTCGCCATCCACGGTGACCGCTTTGGCGTTATCATCCAGCTCTATCCCGCCGATAACAAAGCTGGTGGGGCGCACCGTACCGCCCCCCAACTGCAAATAGCGCCGCAGCTGGCTGCGTACCCGGGCCAGCACTTCTACTGGGTTAAAGGGCTTGGTGATGTAGTCATCCGCGCCGACATTAAGCCCTAAGATCTTATCGGTGTCCTCACTTTTGGCAGTGAGCAGGATGACTGGGATATTGGAGAACTCCCGGAGCCGGGAGAGGGTCTCCAGGCCGTCCATTCGGGGCATCATCACATCCAGCAGCATCAGGTGGGCATCCTCGCTGTTGGCCAAGGCCAGGGCCTCCCGGCCGTTTTCCGCGCGCAGCACATGGTAGCCTTCTGCCGTCAAGTAAATTTCCAGTGCCGAAACAATATCTCTTTCATCATCGCAGACGATAATGTTATACATTTTGGTATGTCCTCTCTTTCACTTCTTCTCTCCCCTATGATACGCATTTTTGCGGCGGCGCACAAGAGAAATGCCGCAAAAAGCTTTAGCCGCGGCCCAGTTCCTTGGCGGTGACGGTGTGGTGGATGGGTTTCCATTCCACCTTGACAAAGAGCGCCGCAAAGCTGACCGGGATATAGGTAAACATGAAGATGGGGAAAGTAAAGACGGAGAGTACCTTGCGGGAGATGGAAGCGTTGATCTTGTGCCATTCGGTGATGGTGGTGATGAGACCGATGGCAAAGAGCATGAGGTACATACTGAGCAGCGCCCCGCCCAAAGAGAGCAGTGCGGGCAGCACTCCGGTCCCTTTGAGGATGCCCAGCGCCGCCAGGGCAATGCTGTCCAAGAGGCTGATAGAGGTAAGGACGATGGCGGGCATGATGGCCATGGACATATCGACGCAGCTCCAATTGCCGCGGGCGGCGCCGCGCAGCAGGCCGGAGCCATACCGGCCAAAGACCTGCAGGTAGCCACGAGACCAGCGCAGCCGCTGACGGCAGGACTGGGCGAAATCGGTGGGCTGCTCATCGTAGATGACGGCATCCTGGCAGATGGCGATACGGTGGCCGGAAAGAATATTGTGGATGGAAAATTCGATATCCTCCACCAGCAGGTGGAACGGCCAGCCGCCGCATTCGTTCAGGATCTTCTGCGAAAAGAGGAACCCGGTGCCGGAAACGGCGCAGCTGCTGCCAAGCGCTTCCCGCGCGCCATTAAGGAAACGGCTTTCCCGTAAAAACCACAGGGCATAGCCCGCGCTGATCCAATTGCTGCCGTAATTTTTACTGTTGCGGTAGCAGGTGATGATCTCATTACCGGCGGAGAAGCTCTCATTCATACGGGTGAGGAAATCCGGTGCCAGCAGGTTATCGGCATCAAAGACCAGGTAAGCATCGTAGCCATCCGGGTAATCGGACTTGATGTGGGCCAGCAGAGCCTCCAGGGCGTAGCCCTTCCCTACCGCCTGCTTATTCTGCCGGGTATAGACCACCGCGCCCTTTTCACTGGCAATGGCCGCAGTACGGTCGGTGCAGTTATCGGCAATGACAAAAACAGTGATCAGTGACATATCGTAATCCTGGGCATGCAGGCTATCCAGCAGATCGCCGATGACAGTTTCTTCATTGCGGGCGGCAATGAGCACCGCAAAACGATGCGGGGCTGCGGCAGGAAGGCGCTTTCTCCTGCGGAGAAGCGCAACAGGGATATAGACAAACTGATAGGCATAGCAAACAAAAAACAGAACGGCAATGGCCTGATTGATGGCTTCAAGTGTCAACTTCATGGGTTTTCCCTCCGTGTTTTGGGGTTACTTTAGGGTACAATAAGAGTGTACCTTTTAAGTAATTAAGAAACAATCAGGCAGAAGTTTAAGAAATGGTTAAGATGGCGTGGAAAATGTCATTTTTGCGGTTGCGGTTTGCGAAAAAAACGAGTACAATACTATGTGGTGGGAAATGCGTTTCCCGGCCGAATTATTCTAAAAAAGGAGGTCCCAAAATGGACGCCGGTCCGTATCCCAGTTGTAATTTAATGAAACCTACGGGCATGGTGTCGGTTTATGGCACACTGCCCGCCTAAGGAGGTGCGCCAATGAACCAGGAAATTTTGGAACTTTTGGCGGAGAAGAAGTATTCCGCTGTAAAGCAGCTGATCGGCCAAATGGAGGAGGCCGACCTGGCAAAGCTCTTTGAGGAGCTGGAAAACGAGGAGGACGCCGACCAGTTCAACCGGCTGTTTCGGCTGCTGCCCAAGGAGACCGCCGCCGAGGTTTTCTCCTACATGGAGCCTGAAATCCAGGAAAAAATCGTCCGCACGCTGACCGATACCGAGCTGCAGCACATCCTGGACGACCTGTTTATGGATGACTATGTGGACCTGGTGGAGGAGATGCCCGCCAATGTGGTGAAGCGCGTGATGCAGAACACCACACCGGCCAACCGCAAGCTCATCAACCAGTACCTAAAGTACCCGGAGGATTCTGCCGGAAGTCTGATGACCAACGAGTATGTCTACTTCCGCAGCGGCATTACCGTGGCCAAGGCTTTTGAAATTATACGCGAGTACGGGGTAGATAAGGAAACCATCTACACCTGCTATGTGACCTCTTCCCGCAAGGAGCTGCTGGGCGTGGTGACGGTGCACGAGATGCTCCTCACCGCCCCGGAGACCATCATTGATACACTGATGGACACCAATCCCATCCATGTGCATACCCATGATGACCAGGAAGAGATCGCCAAGATGTTCAGCCGGTACGATATGCTGGCCATGCCGGTAGTGGATAGCGAAAATCGGATCGTTGGTATCATCACCATCGATGACGCGGTAGATGTCATCCAGGATGAGAACACCGAGGACTTTGAAAAGATGGCAGGTATGACCCCCAGTGATGATACCTACCTGCGTACCCCCGTTATCACGCTGGCAAAGCACCGTATTATCTGGCTGATGGTGCTGATGCTCTCCGCCATGGTGACCGGCGCCATGCTGGAATACTATGAAGCTGCCTTTGTCAGCATTCCGCTGCTGGTCACCTTTATCCCGCAGATCATGGATACCGGCGGAAACTGCGGCAGTCAGGCTTCTACCATGATCATCCGCGGTCTGGCGCTGGATGAGATCTCCCCCAAGGACTTTACCAAGGCGTGGTGGAAGGAGATAAGAGTAGCGCTGCTGTGCAGTATCGCATTGTGCAGCGTAAACTTCATCCGTATCCTGATCCAGTACCATGACCCGCAGGTGGCGCTGGTGGTTTCCGGCACATTGATGCTCACCATCTGCATGGCGAAATCGCTGGGCTGTATCCTGCCCATTCTGGCAAAGATTTTGAAGCTGGACCCTGCCATTATGGCATCGCCGCTCATCACGACCATTACCGATGCATTCTCCATTCTGGTCTACTTTAACTTTGCGCTGTGGTATCTTTCCGACCGACTGATATAACCGAAACACGACTGCCGTCCTATTCCAAGGGCGGCAGTTTTGCAAACTTTTTATGAAATGGTTGCTTTACGAAAACGGTTATGTTATTCTATTTATGTAGAAAAAATTCACAAAAAGGAGGATCCCCATGAAAAGAACGACAAGACTGATTGCGCTGCTGTGCGCACTGGTGCTGCTGGCGGCGCTGGCCGGGTGCGGAAAGAACCCCACCCCTACGCCAGACCCAACCCCCACGCCGGAATACGAAATGATCGCCGTGACGATGCCGGAGCAGCAGCCCGGTGAAGCGGCAGAGAAGGTCGTAAAGGCGGTAAGCGGCTTTTACGGGGTGTGGGCGTTGAGCGAGGATCACAACCTGTACCGGATGCAGCTTGAAAACAACCAGCCGGATATGAGCACGATGGAGGCAGCGTATCAGCACGTGAAGGATTTTTCGCTGGGCTCCTTTGGCGAGTATATCAATATCCTGTACATGACCGGCAGACTGGAGCGCTGCTGGACCGACTACGACTACGGCGAGCTGCCGAAGCCGCTGGAGGGCGTTGCGGAGATTTCCGGCTGTGCGGCGCTGATGCAGGACGGCACGGTGCAGTATTACTACGATGGTGCATGGCATCCTATTGAGGATATCAAAGCCGGGAAAATTGCCGCAGATAACGGGCAGCGCTTGCTGGTACTGGACCAAAACAATACCCTGTGGGATTACAGCATGGAGGACGGCAGCCGCATAGAAACAGCGCAGAAGGTTCTGGATTTCTGCTATTCCTCTGCCAATAAGATGTATTACACCAGCTGTATTTGGTACACCACGGCCGAAAAGGATACCCTTTACTGCCACAGCTATGAGTGGTTTGACCCGACAACACCGACCGACCCCAATATACCGCAGCCCAAAACCGAAGAATATCATATTTCCGGCGTGCCGGTTTATGCGGCCAATGGCTGTGTGCTGCTGCATCAGGAGGATGGCAGCTATCTGTTCTTTGCACCCAACTATGGTGAAAAGCCGGCAGTATTCTCCCTGCAGATGAAGGGCGTTTATGCCGAGGCACGGATGTGGGACGGTTACTATCTGATTGCCTGCACCGACGGACGGCTGTATTACCACCTGGATGAAAGCACCGACGAGCGCAACCCCTACGATGGGGCGGAGTGGGTCTGGACGCTGGGCGTGCAGAATTAACCGGCCGGAATAAACGGGAAAGCTCCCCTGCCCTACTGCGGGCCGGGGAGCTTTTGGGTTTGCAGAAGCCGCGGGGCGGGAGGGCCGCAGGCCAAACCGTCCGAAGGACGGTTTCAGCGAACGGAGTTCGCTGCGGCGGCGGAGCCGCCGGGCCTGCGGCCCTATGCCCGGTTTCATGCGAATTTTTCGGTTTTCAGGCGGGCAAATAGCTTATCCAGCGGGATAAACAGCACCGCCACCATGATGGCATTGCCGATCCCGTGCATGATATCAAACGGGATGCCGGAAATAAACCATGACAGCGCCATATTCCAGCCGCCGATGAAAAGATAGACCGGCGAGCAAAGCAGCCCGAACAGCATCCCGTACACCGCCGCGACGATGATCCACAGGGGATAACTGCCCCACCGTGCCAAAAGCCGCACCACGGCATACAGGATGATCCAGATGTAAAGATACATATACACCCAAACATTGAAGCCATAAAGAAGCACCTGTACCGCCACAAACACATAGATGATGAGCGGCGTCATGCGGGGAAAGTGCAGTGTATACAGGATCAGCAATAAAGTGACCGGTTCAAAATTGGGGATAAAGGACATGGCCTGCTTGGCGGCGATGAGCAGAGCGGACAGCATTGCCGCCAGCACCAACTCCCGTGTTTTCAGCTTCATTTGGCCGACTTAATAAGTGGAAAGAACAAACTGGAACGCATCGCCATCGGCGATGGGGGTGGAGTCAACGCCGGTATCCAGCATATTCCCCTCGCCGTCATTCAAGCGCCACCACTGGCGCAGGCTTTCATCAACGGCAACACCGCCCACGGTGGTGACATAGAGGCCATACTGGGACTCAGTGCCCTCAACGAGTTTTTCCTGCTCCAGGGCGCCGCGCAGGAATTCGGCATCGGTGTGAATGGTGAAAACCTTATTCTCCACGCCCTCCTGCATCACGGTAACGGTGATGGTCTTGGCGCCTTCAATCGGGACGGGTTTTTTGGAGCCTTCGATGAAGAACAGCGCTGCTGCAATGAGTATCAGCACCACTGCTGCAATGATAAGAACTTTTTTGTTTTTCTGCATTTCTTTTTTTCCTCCTTAAAATAGACAGAGACTGCCCCTTTCGTGCAAAATGGGACAGCCAAACTGACCCGTCGGAGATATTCCCCTGCGGGTCTTTTGTGCGTTTGACCAATTCCTCGTGGTACTTTTTTGCACCGCGGGCAGACCGGTCTTTCGGCTTCGGATCATCGCTTTGCTCCGTCTTCCCGGTTACCCAGTGACATAAATGGAGGTCGGCTCCCCGTTACGGCGACGAGATCGCTCAGGACTTACACCTGATTCCCTGCTCCCCTGAATGAGTGGAAGCGTCTGCCTGCATCTGATTCATTTGTCGTGTGTTAGAATACCATATTCATTCGATTTCGTCAAGTTATTCCAGAAACCGCAGCACCATGGGCGCGGCGGTGAGGAACCATGAGGCAAAGCGCTCCGGGGTGGTACGCAGTTCCTCCGTAAGCTGTGCGGGTGTGACCCAACACAGTTCCTCGATCTCCTCCGAATCAGGAGTAAAGGGGCCGCAGTGCCGTCCAATGAGAACATGGTCATACTCGTATTCGTAGAGGGCATCATGGAACCGATGGAGATAGACAAAGCAGCCGATCTCCCGCAAGGGGCAGGTAACGCCCAATTCTTCCATCAGGCGGGCTTCGGCAGAGGGGATAGTTTCCTCCCCTATTCTCGGGTGAGAACAGCAGGCATTTGCCCACAGGCCGCCGGAATGGTACTTGCCCGAGGCACGCTTTTGCAGCAGCAGCTCCCCACGATCATTGATGAGGAACACTGAGAAGGCCCGGTGCAAAAGCGGGACGGTATGGGCTCGCCGTTTATCTGCCGTACCGATGGGATTATCGAACACATCGACCAAAATCAGATTATCCAGTCGCTCGGTCATATCGTTCCTCCGTGAACGGAAAAGAGCCGCGTGGGGCACGGCTCTTTGAAAGTTCTTTTACTGCTGCCCGGCAGCTTCCTTATCCTGCTGAATAAGCAGACGGACTGCCTCCACAGCAGCCTGGCAGGCCAGGGCAGTATCGTGCTGCTCGGGATCGGGCAGGCCAAGCTTTTTGCGTTCCTGGTTCCAGCAGACATTCAGGATGCAGCCGGCACGGGCTTCCTCCAGTGTGGCGCAGACAACATAAAGCGCTGCGGATTCCATCTCGCTGGAGAGGGTGCCGCCCTTTTTCCAGCACTCCCACTTATATTCCAACATGGGGCCGACCGGCAGGCGGTCCGGCTCATGCTGGCCGTAGAAGGCATCCTTGCACTGGACGGTGCCGACATGCCAGCGGGCGCCCAGGTTTTTGGCGGCCTGGATAAGAGCGCAGGTAACATCATGATCGGCGACGGCCGGGAACTCAATGGGCATATACTCGCGGGTGGTGCCCTCCATACGAATGGCACTGTTGGCGATGACAAGATCGCCGCCCATGACCTTGAGATTGATGCCGCCGGTGGTGCCAATGCGGATGAAGGTGCGCACACCGGTCTTATAGCATTCCTCTACACCAATGGCAGTAGAAGGGCCACCCATGCCGGTAGACATGACCATGACCGTTTCGCCATCTACCTTGCCCAGCCAGGTGGTGTATTCGCGGTGCTGGCAGTAGAAGTGCGGCTCATCCAAAAACTGCGCGATCTTCTCCACACGGCCGGGATCGCCAGGCAGGATGACATACTTGGCGCCGTGGGTGTCATCGAAACCTACATGATACATTTTTTCCATGATACTATCTCCTCCCTATTGCGGGTAAAATTACTGCTGATTCATCTCTTCCATCAGGCGCTGCTTGGTCTCCCACAGTTTTTGAGAAAGATCGACATAATAGGTGTGGGGGTACTCAAAGCGCTTGATCTCATCCCACAGGGTATCCATCTGGGCGGCACTGTAGCTGCGGATCTCCTCCAGCGAAGGCGCCGTGTAGCACTGAACACCCTTCTTAAAGATCTGCACCTGGAGCTTTTCAGCACGGAAATTGGTGAGGGTCTTTTTCTTCCAAATGTCATTGGGATCGAAGATGGTAATGGGCTTGGTGTCATCCACTTCTTCGCCAGCCAACACGATGTAATCCGCCAGGGCCTTGCCATTATCCCGGCCATAGAAGCGATAGACCTCCTTGAAGCCAGGGGTGGTGATCTTTTGGGCAGTCTCGCTGAGCTTGATCTTGGGGATCAGCTCACCATTGTCATTTTCGATGGCAACAAGCTTATACACGCCGCCAAAAACAGGTTCATTTTTGCTGGTGATGAGATTTTCACCCACACCGAAGGAATCGAGCTTGGCATCCTGCAGCAGCAGGTCGCGGATGATGTACTCATCCAGCGAGTTGGATGCCATGATCTTGACATCCGGAAAACCGGCATCATCCAGCATCTTACGGGCCTTTTTGGAAAGGTAGGCCAAGTCGCCGCTATCCAAACGGATGCTCTTGGGACGGAAGCCCTTGGGCAGGACGACCTCATTGAATACCCGGATGGCATTGGGCACACCGGATTTGAGAACATTGTAGGTATCCACTAGCAGGCAGCAGTTATCGGGGTAGGTCTCGGCATAGGCCTTAAAGGCCTCGTACTCGTTCTCGAAGGCCTGAACCCAGCTGTGGGCCATGGTGCCGGAAGCCGGAACGCCCATCATGCGGTCGCTGATGGTACAGGCGGTACCGGCACAGCCCGCGATGTAGGCGGCACGGGCACCTAGCATAGCGCCATCGTACCCCTGGGCGCGGCGGGAGCCAAATTCCACAATAGCACGGCCCTGCGCTGCCCGGATAAGACGACTGGCCTTGGTGGCAATGAGAGTCTCAAAATTAAAAGTGACGAGCAACATGGTCTCTACCATCTGTACCTGCTCCAGCGGGCCACGGACGGTAATAATCGGCTCATTGGGGAAGATGGGGGTGCCTTCCTTAATGCTCCAAACATCGCAACGGAACTTGAAATTCCGCAGAAAATTGAAGAATTTCTCCGAGAAGCAGCCCTTTTTACGGAAGTACTCGATGTCCTCCTCAGTAAAAGAAAGGCCATTAATAAGTTCGATGATCTGCTGCAGGCCGGCATAGATGGCAAAGCCACCGTTTTCCGGCACACGGCGGAAAAAGACATCGAACACGGCGATCTTCTCCTGGATACCTGCATGGAAGTACCCATTCACCATGGTATACTCATAATAGTCGGTAAGCAGGGTCAGGTTGCGTTCACGGGTGATATAATCGCTCATAATAGTAAAACATCCTTTCTTCCTCTGATTTATGTGGTCTTGGCCGACAGCGCAACACCCTGTGGAACAGTAAGGGTGGCCTGTTCGGTGTAGGTAGCAAAGGGTTCATCGGTGGCGGGATCCTGCTGGGCGTGGAACACCAAAATGCTGACGGTAACAGGATAACTGCCCGCTTCTGGCAAGGAATCCGGATAGGCATACAGCAGGTATTCCTCCGCCCTAATAATCGGAGTAGTGAGCAGCACGGTGCCATCGGCCAAAGTGTAGCGCACCCGCATCACACATTCATTGCCTGGGGTGTTTTCCAGCAGCAGCGGCAGGCTGCCATCCTTCCCCATAGCCAAGCTGCCATTAAAGAGATACCAAAAGTATTCCGGAGTGGTGTTCTGTGGGGCATTTTCGTAGCCCGGCAGACGGCCGGTATGGATGGTGGTATCCGCCATTTCAGTGTGGGTGGGTTCCGGCGGGGGATATTCCCCCTGAGGGAGAAGCAGCGCCAGCACCAGTCCAATGCCGACAGCTACCGCAGCTACCAACAGCGTGGAAATAATCTTTTTCGCCACGGTCATACTCCTACCCCCTCTTTTTCTCCGTCAGAATCAAAAAGAACGCTAATATTATAGCGCAATTTGTGCCAAAACACAACAGTTATGACAGAAAAACCCCCGACCACAGCGGATCGGGGGTTATAAGTGAATTGGCTTACGGGGCCTGGGTATTACCGCTCCCCTGACTATCGGAGGGGGTGAGCGTATCTACCCGGCCGACGGTACCGGTATTAAACTCGGTGCCGGAAACACTATCATTCATGATGGTGGTGACGGAGTAAAGATAAAAATCCTTGCCGTTTTTCCGCAGCTCATACAGCATGTATTTGGAGGGAGTCTCCTCCAGGTTACCCTTGCTATCATAATTGATACTGAGCACTGTAGTGGGTGGCACATAACCTACGGTAAGCTGGCAGCTATCCTGCTTCATTACAATTTTTTCCACGCTTGGGGTGGCAAAGCCGGTCATGGCGATGATGGGCACATGATAGGAAGCAATATCGCTATCGTACTGATAGGCATTTTCCATATCACCGATGGTCATATGCTCCAGCTTGATATTCTGACCAAACAGACTAACAGCCTGAGCGTCCACATCCGCCGCCGGGATGACCATGCGGCCGTACTCATCAAATTCATAGCTGCCGCGGCGTTCGCCCAGCATACAGGCCCACAAACTACTTTGCAGCAAAAATTCATTATCGCAGGTAGCGGGGTCAGTAAAATCGGGCGGGTCGAACATGACCACTGGCAGCAGCATCTGCTCGTACTTGGTTTTTTGGGCGGTGTTATCCGCCAGATTGCGGGTAAGGCCATAGCACCAATTAAACACGGTGCATAGCCCAATAACGCACAGCACGATAAAAACGAGGCCAATCGGCGCCGCGTGACGGTTACGGGCATTCGTTTTCTCTGTACTCATAACAGGTTCCTTTCCTTACAAGGGGCGTTGCATCAATCCTTCTCTTTTTCCTTTTCGGCTTCCTTTTCAGAATCCGGGGCAAGGATGACACGCATTTTTTCGATCTTCTGTTCTTCCATTTCCAACACAGTAAAGGTAAGCCGGCCAAGCTGGAAGGTCTCACCGACAGCAGGGATGTGCTCCAACACTGAAAGCGCCAGACCATTCATGGTATCGTAGTCGTCTTCCTCAATATCGGCGGGATGGTAGTCAATTTCATCCAAGAAGTCATCCACCGGCATATCACCGCTGATCTCGTAGGTATCGGGGGTCACCTCGGTGAACTCGGTGACGACCTCGTCACGCTCATCATAAATCTCACCGACCAGCTCCTCCAGGACATCCTCCATGGTGACGATGCCCAGCGTACCGCCGTAGTCATCCATAACGATGGCGATATGCACCTTTTTACGCTGGAATTCCGAGAGCAGACGGGCAATTTTCATGCTGCGATGCACATACATCGGCTCGGTCATCAGTTTTTTGATATCGAAGTTCTTATTCAGCAGGGCAGCTTGCAGAATATCACGGGTATGCACTACACCGATGATGTGATCCACTGTCTCGCTGTAAACGGGAATGCGGGAAAATCCTTCCTCGGTGATGATCTGCAGTACCTCCTGCGGGGTGGATTCCTCATCGATGGCGACCATATTGACGCGAGGGGTAAGGATATCCTCCACGGTGGTATCATTGAACTCCAGAGCGGACTGTACCAGCTCTTTTTCCTGCTCCTCCAGCACGCCCTCCTCTTCGATGGTATCCAGCATATACATCAGTTCCTGCTCGGTAATGGTCGGCTGCTCCTCGCCGTCCTCCTTTTTCTTGAAGGGCTGCATGAGCCGCAGGAACAAAAAGCTGAACGGGGTAAAGATGACCATAAGGATACGCAGCACCCCGGCAAGCGCCATCGAAATGCTCTCGGCGTTCATCTTGGCAAAGCTCTTGGGGATAATTTCGCCGAAGGTGAGAACGACAAGGGTGGAAATACCGGTGGCAACCGCAACCGCATAATTTTTGAAGTACGCAGTGGCGATCACTGTGACCAATGAGGAAATGGCGATATTAACAAGGTTATTGCCGATAAGGATGGTCGCAATCAGCTTATCGTATTGCGCGGCCACCTTTACCGCCTGTGCGGCACGCTTATTGCCGTCTTCCGCCATGGTGCGCAGACGGATCATATTTGCCGCGGAAAACGCAGTCTCGGATGCAGAAAAGAAAGCGGATAGCATTAACAGAACCAGAATAAGTAGGTAGGTTGTACTGCCTATGTCGTCCAAAAAAATACACACTCCTTGTTTGAGTAAAAATGTTGATAGCACCATCACAGGAGACGGTGTTATTTTATATTGTAGCAAAAAGAGGATAATGCGGCAAGACCATGGATAAAATGTTCAGGCTTTATTCACAGCTTGGTGATAAAAGGCGGGGCACGGGTAATTGACTCTCCCCTGCCCCGCTGGCTTACGCTAAGGTGATTATTCCTTGCCTTCCTTCTTGGCTTCCATCTTGGCGATGGCATCCTTGCGGGAAAGATTGATACGGCCCTGCTGGTCGATCTCGGTAACCATAACGAGGATCTCATCGCCGACGGATACCACATCCTCCACCTTTTCCACGCGCTTCGCATCCAGCTTGGAGATGTGGACAAGGCCTTCCTTGCCGGGTGCGATCTCAACAAAGGCGCCGAAGTTCATCAGACGGGTAACAACGCCCTTATAGATAGCACCGACCTCGGGATCATTGACAATGGTCTCGATGATATTGATAGCGGTGCGGCAGTCATCGATATCAATGGCGGAAACAAATACATGGCCGTCATCCTCAATGTCGATCTTGACATTGCACTCGGCGCAAATCTTCTGGATGGTCTTGCCGCCGGAGCCGATGACCTCGCGAATCTTATCGGGATCGATGGTCATGCTGAGCATCTTGGGCGCGTACTTGGAAAGCTCAGGCCGCGGAGCGGGGATGGCCTTGAGCATAACCTCATCGAGGATATAGTTGCGGGCCTTGTGGGTCTTAGCAAAGGCCTCTTTAATGATCTCGGGAGTCAAGCCGTCGATCTTGAGGTCCATCTGGATGGCGGTGATGCCCTTCTTGGTGCCGCCTACCTTAAAGTCCATATCGCCGAAGAAATCTTCGACGCCCTGAATATCCACCATGGTCATCCAGCGGTCGCCCTCGGTAATAAGGCCGCAGGAGATACCAGCAACGGGAGCCTTGATGGGGACACCGGCATCCATAAGAGCCAAAGTGGAACCACAAATAGAGCCCTGAGAGGTGGAGCCGTTGGAGGAAAGTACCTCGGAAACCAGACGCATGGTGTAGGGGAATTCCTCTACGCTGGGGATAACAGGCTCCAGCGCACGCTCGGCCAGCGCACCGTGACCGATCTCGCGGCGGCCGGGGCCGCGGCTGGGACGGGTCTCTCCCACAGAGTAGGAGGGCATATTGTACTGATGGATATAGCGCTTGGAGGTCTGCTCATCGATGCCATCAAGGATCTGAGCCTCACGGATGGTACCCAGGGTGGCGATGGTCAGCACCTGGGTCTGGCCGCGGGTGAACATGCCGGAGCCATGAACGCGGGGGATAATGCCGACCTCAGCATCCAGGGGACGGATCTCATCCATACCGCGGCCGTCTACGCGCTTGCCGTCATCCAGCAGCCAGCGGCGCACCACAAACTTTTGCAGCTTGTAGATGCACTCATCCAGCATAGCGCCCTGCTCAGGGTATTTCTCATCATACTCAGCATGCAGGCGGTCATAGATGGGGCGCATACGCTCATCACGGATGTTCTTATCATCGGTATCCATGGCAGCACGGACATCCTCGATGAATTCATCCTTGATGGCTTCGAAGAGATCGTGATCGATCTCCTGGGATTCAAAGGTGAACTTGGGCTTGCCAATCTCGGCCTGGACTTCCTTGATGAAGGCAACCATCTTCTGCACCTCGGCAAAGCCCTTCATGATGGCTTCCAGCATGGTATCGTCATCCACCTCATTGGCGCCGGCCTCGATCATACAGACCTTTTCGGCGGTACCGGCCACGGTGAGCTGAAGATCGCTCTTCTGGCGCTGCTCGGCATTGGGGGTTAGGATGATCTCGCCATCGACCAGACCGACATTGATGCCGGCGATGGGCCCATTCCAAGGAATATCGGAGATGGACAGCGCCATGGAAGCACCGATCATACCAGCGATTTCCGGCACGCAGTCGGGATCAACGGAGAGAACGGTCATCACAACGGAAACATCATTGCGCATATCCTTGGGGAACAGCGGACGGATGGGACGATCTACCACGCGGCTGGAAAGCACGGCCTTATCGCTGGGGCGGCCTTCCCGCTTCAGGAAGGAGCCGGGGATCTTGCCCACGGCATACAGCTTCTCTTCAAAATCGACGGAAAGCGGCAGGAAATCGATGCCGTCACGGGGCTTTGCGGAAGCGGTGGCATTGACCAATACGGTGGTCTCGCCATAGCGGACCAGCACAGAGCCGCCAGCCTGGCAGCACATCTTGCCAGTTTCAAAGGTCATCTTGCGTCCGGCAAATTCGGTTTCAAATACGCGGAAGTTTTCAAACATCTTTTTTCTCCTTACTTTGTGTCTTTTGGTCTGACGGCTCCGCTTTCGTTTTAGCAATAAAGCCTTCCTCCGGGGAAGATTTTTGCCTTCCGGGGGAACGATTCACTGCTAAACACGAGGGCAAAAGCCGCCCTGCTTACCTGTGAAAAATGGGCTAAAAACCGGCTAAGAGGGCAGACGGAATCCCCGCCTGCCCTCCGGCAGTTTTGCTTACTTACGCAGACCCAGCTTGGCAATGATCGCGCGGTAACGCTCGATATCCTTCTTCTTGAGGTAGTTCAGCAGGTTTCTGCGGTGACCGACCATCTTGAGCAGACCACGGTTGGAATGGAAGTCCTTGGGGTTCTGCTGCATGTGCTTGGTCAGGCTGTTGATGCGGTTGGTGAGAACAGCGATCTGAACTTCGGGGGAACCGGTGTCGCCCTCGTGGGTCGCGTACTCAGTAATAATCTTGTTCTTTTCTTCCTTGAGAATCATGTTATTTCACCTCATAAATTATTTACGCCAAGATCTAAGTATCGGGATCGGTGAAGTTCCCACGGGGGAACACTCCCAAATACCGGGATCCGGTCATATCAATATGGAATTATAGCATATAATATGGCTGCTGTAAAGTGCTTTTGGGCGGATTTTTACGGCTTTTTATGGTGCTTTTCGGCGGCCAGTACGGTGGAGCGCAGCAGCATGGTGATGGTCATGGGGCCTACCCCACCGGGGACCGGCGTGAGCCATCCTGCCACCGGGGAAACGCTCTCGAAATCCACATCGCCGCAAAGTTTCCCTGCTGCATTGCGATTCATTCCTACATCAATGACTACCGCACCGGGTTTGACCATCTTCCCGGTGACAAACCCAGCCTTGCCCACAGCGGAAATCAGAATATCCGCCCGGCGGGTCACCTCCGGCAGATTTTGGGTCCTGCTGTGGCAGATGGTGACGGTAGCATTGCGGTGCAGAGCCAAAAGCGCCATGGGCTTGCCTACAATATTGCTGCGTCCAATGATGACACACTCCTTGCCGGCCATGTCTACACCGGTGCTATCGATGAGGGTGAGAATGCCGCTGGGCGTACAGGGGGCAAAAAAGTAATCCCCAATGACAATACGACCCACATTCTGCGGATGGAAAGCGTCCACATCCTTTTCGGGGTCGATCGCGGATAGGATCTCCTTTTGGTCAAGGTGGGCCGGCAGCGGCAGCTGCACCAAAATGCCATCGATCTCTTTCCGGCCATTCAGTTCGGCAATGAGGGCAAGCAGTTCCTCCCGGCCGGTATTTTCCGGCAGGGTGTACTGCTCGGAGTGAATACCAAGCTCCTCACAGGCCTTGTGCTTATTCCGCACATACACCTGGGAAGCGGGGTCCTCTCCCACCAGTACCACAGCCAGGCCGGGGGTGATGCCCTCCGCTTTCAGAGCCTCTACCTGGATTTTCAATTCGGCGCGGCACTGGGCCGCCACCGCTTTTCCATCAATGATCTTCGCGCTCATGGGGTTCCTCTTTCTGTTCCGGTTGGGTCGGTTTCTTTCCGTTCTTCTTTTCGGCCAACTTGGCATCCAGGGCGGCTATACGCTCCCGGCTTTCCTTGGTATCCACATAGCGGCCCAGGGTAAAGCGCGGCTTTTTCTGGCCCTCAATATACTCCAGCGTCATGGGCTTACGACCCCGCAGAAAGATGAAGAGCATCAACCCGGCGGCAACGATAAACAGCACGCCGCCCAGCGCCTGGGAAACCCGCACACTGCCCCACATCAAGCTATCGGTGCGCAGGCCCTCCACAAAGAAGCGCCCCAGGCCGTACCAGGCGGTATAGCCCAGTGTGATCTGGCCATCGTAGCTGCGGCGCGGGAACAGCCACAGCAGCAGAATCGCCACACCGATAAGGTTCCACAAGCTCTCGTATAGGAAGGTGGGATGTACCGGCAGGGTGGGATCCACCATGATGCCCTGGGCGGCCAGCGCCGCCTGATGCCGGGAAAGATAGGCGGAGATGGTATCTGATGTCATACCCCAGGGGAGGGTGGTATTGGTGCCAAAGGCCTCCATATTGAAGAAATTGCCCCAGCGGCCAATCGCTTGTCCCAACATAACGCCGGGGAAAGCCGCATCCGCTACCGGCAGCATGGGAAGCTTTTTGATGCGGCAGACGATAAACGCCACAATAAGCGCTCCAATAATGCCGCCATAGATGGCCAGTCCGCCACCACGCAGGTTGAATATTTCCTTTAGATTATCTTTATAATTATCCCACTGGAATGCCACATAATAGGCCCGCGCGCCCACAATGGCGCCGACCATGGCCCACAGAATGACATCCAGTCCTTCATCCGGGTGGATGCCGCAGGTGCGGTTATGAGAAAGATAGACCCATAGCCCCAGGCCAAAGCCCACCGCGATGATCACACCGTACCAGTAAATATCCAAATTGCCGATGGATAACGCCACCCGGCTAATGGGAAGTTCCCACCCCAAACCGGGAAACCGCAGAATTTCCATGGTACCCACTTCCTTTACACTGATAGTTTTTACTTTTACGGTTTATTATAGCATAGCCCCGGCGGTATTTCTATTCTCATTTATAAATTTTTGTGCATATCGGCTTGTTCTGTGCTATAATGTCCGAAATGACCCTTTGACATCCGTCCAAGATAAAAGGAGCTGTATTCCATGACAGAACTTCTCATCCGGCTATTTATCCGTGATAAAGACAATGTGCAGGACCCCACGGTGCGCCAGCAATATGGCACGCTCAGCGGGTTGACCGGCATCTGCCTGAATATCCTGCTGTTCCTGGGCAAGCTGGTGGCCGGCACTGTTTCCGGTTCCATCGCCATCACGGCCGATGCTTTCAATAACTTATCCGATGCCGGCTCCTCGGTGGTCACGCTCATCGGCTTCCGGCTGGCTGGGCAAAAACCCGATCGGCATCACCCCTTCGGCCACGGTCGGGTAGAGTACCTCTCCGGGCTGGCCGTTTCGGTGGTCATCCTGCTGATGGGCTTTGAGCTGGGTAAAACCTCCTTCGAGAAGATCCTCTCCCCTGCCCCAGTGGAATTTTCTCTGCTGCCTGTCATCATCCTGCCAGTCTCCATATTGGTCAAGGGCTGGATGTACCTTTTTAACCGCAAGCTGGGCAAAAAGCTGGATTCCGCCGCCATGATGGCCACAGCCGCCGATAGCCTCAGCGATATGGTCTCCACCGGCGTAGTGCTGCTCGGCACCCTGATCGGACATTTCTTTAATATCCAGTTGGATGGTTGGCTGGGTATTTTGGTTGCCGTGTTCATCCTGTATACCGGCTACAATTCCATGAAGGATACCATTGATCCGCTGCTGGGCCGGGCGCCCGATCCCGAACTGGTGGATGGCATTCGCCGCCGGGTGCTGGCCCCTCCGGAAATTCTCGGCCTGCACGATCTCATCGTCCATGATTACGGCCCCGGCAGGCTGTTCGCCTCGCTGCACGCCGAGGTGGATAAAAACGGTAATATCTCCGCTATTCACGATGTCATTGACCGGGTGGAGCGGCAGATTCTGCACGAACTGGGCTGTGAAGTCTGCATCCATATGGATCCCATTGCCGTTGGTGACCGAAAGACAGCGGAATGCCGCACTATGGTGGCCCGGCTGCTGGCCGGGCTTGACCCAAGGCTGACAATGCACGATTTTCGCATCACCAGCGGCCCCGACCACACCAACCTCATCTTTGATGTGGTGCGTCCACTGGATTCTTCCTATACCAGTGAAGAGTTGGAAGAACGCATCCGGCAGGCGGTAACGGCACTGGAAGGCAATTATTACGCAGTCATTACCGTGGATACCCCAAGAGTATAAAACAGAAAAATGGCCGGGATTCTGTTTAGGATCCCGGCCTTTTATTGCTCCATATCATCCTCAGCAAAGGGAAGTTCCTGCAGCACCACCTCCCGGATGAACCGAAAGGTTTTCTCCTCCCCCTTATCCCGCAGCATTGTCAGGATAAACCGCAGCTTGCGAGCCGTCACCGGGTGCATCCAGCGGTTATCCCCCGCCCGCTGCAGATATTCCAGCGGAGCGCCATCGTGGTATTGATCCCCCAGGTAGGTCCGGCTGGCAGCAATGCGATCCATACACATCTCCACAAAGAATTCAGTTGGCATCTCCAGCGGCTCATATTGGTGGGTTACCGGGCTCACATCTGTCCAGTACTCAAAATGGTGACGATTGCGGCCCTTGTGGTGCATCCACGCCAGCGAATAGCCATTCTCCCGGCGCTCCTGCTGCGTAGGGCTGAAGGTGCCCTGGTAATACTTCGCACCACGCCAGAATTCCGTTGGAGAGTATTTGGAAAGATCGTGGGTAAGACCCCGCCAGTACAGTCCCACCCGGAAGCAGTACTTCTGTACCAGGTGCCGGTGATGGGTAATGGTTCTAAAATGTCTGATGGGATGCATCTGCTCCCCCCTCTCTGCTTTACTCCGTTCATTATTATAATTCAACGGTCAAAGGATTGCAAACCCCAATGCAAAACGCTATAATAAAAAACACACACGCTAAAAAGGAGTTCTCCCATGACGATAAACGGTAAAAAATACATTGTAAAGGTCCCCACCGGCAAAACCACCAATGATTTTCAATTTGATGAACTGCTGCCGGCCTTCCGCAAATACTGTGCCAAGGTAGCACAGAACCAGGCCACCTGCATCGCCGGGTACACCAATACACTGGAAGTCCCCCAGGTGATGCGCTGGGCAGCCCTGCTACAGGATCTTACTGGGCAGTTCACTGAATGTCTGGGCTATATCGAGCGCATCAACTGCATCCCCACCGATGAGGCAGGCAAGTTCCTGCTCCCCCGTGCTATTTATGAAGACTTCCGCACTTTGAATGAAGTCATCAGCTGTGTGGGTCCCGCCGCGTGGAACCAATGGGATGAGACCAGCAAGCTGTACTGGAAAAGCTGTGTCCCCCGGATGCGAATGCTGATAGAGAATGCCAAAGTGACCGAAGAATAAGGGGAGAAAACTTTTTTCGGTTTTCCCGCAAAAAGGGCTTGATTTTTTACCGGGCTTATGGTATTATAATCAAGCTGAAGCGAAAGTTCCGGTATAAAATCTGGGTGTGGCGCAGGTGGTAGCGCGCTACCTTGGGGTGGTAGAGGCCGCTAGTTCGAGTCTAGTCACTCAGACCAAGTAAAAAAGGACGCCGACTGGCGTCCTTTTTTACTTGGTCTGAGCGGCTTTTGGAGTATTTCTTTGCGCAATCAATGTCAGTGTCAGCCCCCGCTCTGTTCTCATTTTATAGGAATGGAGCGGGGGCTTCTATTGGGCTTCAATATCTTTTTAATAATGCTGGAGAAGGAGTATCATGGAACTGTCGCTGCGGTTGGCTCCCCATTCGTAGAATTATCGATAATAGTCCAAACTCCGCTTTCAGTATCTTCAATCAGGTAGAAAAACTGATCGATGTTCCCATCATCCAAAAATGTTTTTGTATGGTCATATTCCACATAGTATTTTGCTCTTACCGCTAAAAAGTGTTCAGCGAGGTAATCATCTGTCCACCCGCGGGACTGCGCAAGTTCACTTCCGGTATAGCGCTCAATCATTCGTTTTGTTTCGGTCTTATCGACGGAGATCTCGTCAATTCGGACAGTCAAAGTGTATTCTTTCTTAATTTGCCCTTCAATTGCACTTTGTACGGTTTCGATTGGATAAACAGACGGTTTTTGCAGCCAATTGTCAAACAAGCCATATTCATACGCAGCAAAGCCACAGAGTGCCATCGATGCAACGATAGCCGCAACAAGTATAAATGTGTGCTTAAGTCTTCTGCTTTTCTTTGCTGTGCTGTTTATGGTGCTTATATTCGCATCCATTAATCTGTGCTCCTTTGCTTCAATAATGTATTTATCATCAATCTTTTCGAATGCGTCAAGGATCAAATCCGCGTTCATAGAACACCCTCCTTTTCTAAATATGTGAGCAATTTTGCTCTTGTCCGATGGAGCATCGATTTTACCTTACTATTGCTAAAGCAAAAATCTGTGCTGATTTTATCTATTGGGTCCAAATACCAGTAACGGCAGAGGAGAACCTGTCGTTCCGTTGGGGCCAGTGTGCCGAGAAAACGGTTGATCTGCACTGAGAGCTCGCCCGCAATGACACTGTCCTCTACTGAAAGATTGGATGGGACACATTCCGAGAGTTCATCCAGTACAAGAGAAACTTCGTCACCGCCTCGCTTATCTGCGGTACGCCACCGCCACTTATCAATAGATATTCTGCGGGTAATTTTACCTAAGAATGTAGAGAGAATGGACGGACGGTGCGGCGGCATATTATGCCAAGCGTCAAGGTAGGTATCATTCACACTTTCATCCGCGTCCTCTGCATTTGAAAGAATATTATAGGCGATGGCATAGCAGTATTTTCCATACTTTTCCGAGGTTTCTGTGATTGCATCTTCTGAGCGCGCCCAATAGAGATCAACAATACGATTGTCCTCCATCCTCATTCCTCCTCTCGTTGTGATAGAGCCTCTTCACCTATCTACTCGATAAATTTTCGTTTTGGTCACAGGTTTTTTCGATTTTTCTTTGGGACAAATTGTCCCATGGTATCCTCCTCGGTGACGATATGTCCCTTGCGGAAACGCGCATCCTTGTATTCTCCCTTTATGATCTGTGTCATATCGTAACACAGCATCTGCCCTACGGCATCCTCTGTTTTGATGCGCTTCACGCAAAAGCCTCCCATTCGATATTCTTATATGAGTATAACCGATTATAGCAAAAAACGGCGCCCTCTTTCAATGGTGCCGTTCGGCATAATGGTAAATGCGTTTGTCAATATCGAAAAAACATCGTCAATTTTCTTCTCATCATCCGTCTCGTTCCTCATCCCCACTTATTCTTGACAGCTCCCGCCCCGGTGGAGTATGATAAAAACCAATTCAAAAAAACAGGAGAACATAATTATGGCATATACAGCAGCAGTTATCACCGTCAGCGATCTGGGCAGCCGCGGCCAGCGGGTGGATACCAGCGGCCCCGCCATCTGCGCCATGCTGGAGAAATCCGGTTTTACCGTTACCTACACCGCCATTGTCCCGGATGAGATCCCCCAAATCCAAACCGAGCTCACCACTGCGGCCGATGGGCGTCACATCAATCTCATCATCACCACCGGCGGCACAGGGCTTTCCCCGCGGGATGTCACCCCCGAAGCCACCTTGGCCGTCCTGGACCGCGAAATTCGGGCCATTCCGGTGGCCATGTGGGTGGAGGGCCTTAAAATTACCCCCCGCGCCATGCTTTCCCGCGCCGTAGCCGGCACCCGTGGCCGCAGCCTTATTCTCAATCTCCCCGGCTCCGAAAAAGCCGCCCGGGAAAACCTTTCCGCTGTCATCGGCGCACTGGAGCACGCCATGCACATGATCGCCGCGGAAGGCCACTAACCCCCTGTAACACCAAGGCACCGGTACCCCACTGGGATACCGGTGTCTTTTTATCACTTTTGCTTACGCCTTTACCTTCTTGGCACACACGCTTTCATAGGTCTCTACAATTTCCTTTTCCGGGGCCTCGGTCAGCAGAGAAACCACCACCAGGGCAATGCACGCCACCACAAAGGCCGGCAGCAGCTCGTAGATGGCCCATGCGCCGCCCATCGGGGCAATCAGGTACTTCCATACAAATACCATCACGCCGCCGGCAATCATACCGGCCAGGGCGCCCCACTTGTTGCTGCGCTTCCAGAACAGCGAGAACAGCACCACCGGGCCAAAAGCCGCGCCAAAGCCCGCCCAAGCAAAGGAAACCACCCGGAATACCGAGCTGTTGGGGTCCCACGCCAGAGTAATACCGATGGCCGCAATAACCAGTACTGTCGCCCGTGCCACGATCATCTCGGTCTTGCTGCTCAGCTTGATGCCAAACACATTCTGAGAAAGATCCTGCGAAACGCTGGAGGCCGCTGTCAGCAGCTGGCTGTCCGCGGTAGACATCGTCGCCGCCAGAATACCGGAAAGGATTACGCCCGCCACAATGGCCAGCAGGGTACCGTGCTGACTCATCAGGTCCGCCAGCTTAATGATGATCGTCTCTGCATCGCTGCTGTTGGTTAGGAAGGGCACCTTGCCCGCCACCGAAACGCTATAACCGATCACACCAATAGCCACCGCAATGAACATCGAGATCACCACCCAGACGGTCGCGATCCGACGGGAATCGTTAAGCTTCTTTTCCTCCTTGATGGCCATAAAGCGCAGCAGGATGTGCGGCATACCAAAGTAGCCCAGACCCCACGCCAGCGTGGAGATGATGCTGAGCCCCCCGAAGGAAGCCGCGCCGCCGGTGGTCACATCATAGCCCTTGGTCATGCTCAGGTAGCCGGGCAGCGCCTCGGCATTGGCAATGACGGTATCCACACCGCCCGCCTGTTGGATGCCAAACACCACTACAACGATCAGCGCAATGGTCATAAAGATGGACTGGATCAGGTCGGTGAAGGAAACCGCCATAAAACCGCCCAGCACTGTATAGCCAATGACTACAATAGCGCCTATAATCATCGCGGTATGGTAATCCACCCCAAACAGGCTGTTGAACAGCGTACCGATGGCCTTAAAGCCGGAAGCGGTATAGGGGATGAAGAAAACCAGGATCACCACCGCCGCAATGGCGGAAAGCAGGTTTTTCTTATCGCCATACCGGCGGGAGAAAAAGTCCGGCACGGTGATGGCCCCAATGCGGGCCGAATAGCGCCGCAGCCGCCGCGCCACGATAAGCCAGTTGAGGTAGGTGCCTATCGCCAGCCCGATGCAGGTCCAGGAAACCTCCGGCAGGCCGCACAGGTATGCCAGTCCCGGCAGACCCATCAGCAGGTAGCTGCTCATATCGCTGGCCTCAGCGCTCATGGCCGTCACCAGCGGGCCCATCTTGCGGCCGCCCAGGTAAAAGTCATCGCTGCTGTTGCCGCTGCCCTTTTTGCCAAAGTATACACCGATGAGCACCATTGCAATCAGGTATACCGCTATGGTTATCAGAATAACTACTTGAGAACCTAACATTTTCCGTCTCTCCTTTGGGGTTACTGTTAATATGCACGAAGTATACCACACAAATTAGTAGACGAAAATACAGAACGGCGTACAGACTTTATTCTGTACGCAGAATCGTTAAATATCATTTTTCCTCTTAATTAAAGCATTTATATATAGACGATTTTCTGTTCTGTTTGTAACCATTAAAAAATTATTTTTTCCGGAACCCTTCCAAAAACATCGGCATCATGGTTTTAGTGTATTGGGAAAGCGAATACTCCCCGCTGGAAAGGCACCAGTCGTACATCAGCCCCCGCTCAAACATGGCGTAAGCCTTCACAATCTCCCCCACTGTATAGTCGGTGGTCAGCTCGCCGTTTTCCTGCCCCTGGGTGATGATCTGCCGCAGCAGCTTATAGTAGGTACGGTTGCGGCTCAGAAGGTGCCGCTCTCCCTTGGTCACCAGCTGGCTGCTAAAAAGCCTGCTCAGCAGCTCAATGGAAACTGTATTATCAATGGTCACAAACAGCTCATAGTTCAGCCAGCACAGCAGTCCTATGCAGTCCATATCGCCATGCTCCTGCTGCATCAGTTCCTCGTACCGCTCATCAAAGAGAACCGAAAGGGAGGAAAGCAGGGCATCCTTACCATCAAAGTAATGATAGAACGACCCCTTGGAGGTCTCGGATTCAAAAATGATATCCTCCACCGTGGTCTCCTCATAGCCCTGTTCATAAAAGAGCTTCCACGCCGCCGCCACGATGCGGCCCTTGGTATTGCGGGTATTCTTTTTGGGCATACTGCCGCCCCCTTTCATTATGGGCTTATTTTACCACAGCGCCGCTCCCCTTGCCAACCCCTTTCGGTAAAATGCGCCCTCTTATCATCCCATATAAAATCACCCGACCAAGCGCCCCTGCGCCCGATCGGGTGAAAAATATTCATCTGCCCAGCAGCTCCCGCACCGCTTTGCGCAGTCCGGCGGCGTCCAGGTCCATGCGGCGCAGCAGCTCCCGCCGCTTTCCGTGGTAGATCCACCGGTCCGGCAGCGCCAGCACATGCACCGGCGTTTTGCTGTCCCGCTCGGCGGCATATTGCTGCAGCAGGCTCCCCAGCCCGCCAATGGCCGCCACCTCCTCGTAGATCAACAGCGGCTTACCCTCGGACAGCAGGGCATCCATCATTTCGGTATCAAAGGGCTTCAGGAACCTTGCGTTCACCAGCCCCATTGCGATGCCGTCCAGCTCCAGCAGCTGCCGGGCTTCCTCGGCCTCCCCCACAAAGTCCCCGTAGGAGATCACCGTCATCTCGCCCGTATGCAGCCGCTCCCAGCGCCCCACCGGCAGCGGTTCGGTGCAAAGCGCCTGCTCCTGCATGGTATTTTTGCTGTACCGCAGCAGGTAGGGACCCTCCGTGGCAAATCCCGTGGCCAACAGCCGGGCACTCTCCGCGGCATCCTTGCCCTGTGCCAGCGTAATGCCGGGGATCGGCAGCAACAGAGAAACATCAAAGATCCCCTGGTGAGAAACACCGTCCTCCCCTATCACGCCGCACCGGTCAATGCCCACCACCACATCGCCGCCCATCCGGGCAATATCGTGGTTCACCTGGTCATATCCCCGCTGCAAAAAGGTGGAGTAGATGGTCACATAGGGCTTCATGCCGCTCAGTGCCAGGGCATTGGCCAGCACCAGCGCGTGCTCCTCGGCAATGCCCGCGTCGATAAACCGTTTCGGGTATTTTTTCGCGAATTCCGTCAGATGGGCGCCGGTAGTCATCGCCGGGGTAATGGCATAAATGCGCTCATCCTCCGCGGCCAGCTTCATCAGCGTTTCACTGATGGCCTTCCCCTGGGTGGTACCGCCGGCCACCGGCCGCCGCCCGCTTTGGGCATCAAAGGCCCCTACCCCGTGCCAAATGCCATCGGGGTCATCCCGGCAAAAATCGCACCCACGCCCCTTTTCGGTAACGACATGCAGCAGCACCGGCTTTTCGGCCTCCTTAGCCACCCGCAAAAAGGCGTCCAGCTCTCCCAGGTCATGCCCATTCACCGGCCCGTAGTAGGTAATGCCCATCTCCTCAAAAAGGGCACCGTCCCGCAGGTACAGCCGCTTCAGGTCCTCTTTTACCTGCTCCACGCCGTGCACCATGGCGTCCCCCACCACGGGGATGCGCCGCAGCGCCGCCTTGGTGCGGCTTTTGGCGCTGCGGTAGCCGCGATGCAGTCTTATCCGCTCCAGCGAATTATGCAGCGCCCCCACATTGGCGCTGATGCTCATGCGGTTGTCGTTCAGTATGATGATCAGCGGCTTTTGGTAGTCCCCGATGTGGTTCAGTGCCTCGTAGGCCAGACCGTTGCCCAGCGCGCCGTCCCCTATCACCGCCACCACCGCTTCCTTACCGCCTCGCGCCTCGCGCGCCATGGCAAAGCCCAACGCCGCCGAAAGGGATGTCCCGGCATGGCCGCCCTCGTAGCAGTCGCAGGGGCTTTCCTCCCGGCACTGGAAGCCGGAAAGGCCATCGGTGCAGCGCAGTGTATCAAAGGCTGCCGCCCGTCCGGTCAGCAGCTTATGGGTGTAGCACTGGTGCCCCACATCAAAGATGAGCTTATCCCGCGGCACCTCAAAGACGCGGTGCAGCGCCACCGTCAGCTCCACCAATCCCAAATTGGAGGAAAGGTGCCCGCCGGTATGAGATACACCCTCTATGATAAATTCCCGCAGCTCTCCGCACAGCTTCTGGAGCTCTTTCTCATCCATCCGCCGCAGAAAAGCCGGGTCCTTGATCTCTTTTACATTCATTCATTCGGTTCCTTTTTTAGGTAAAATTCCGCCAGCTCCCGATCCTCCGGCGTCGTGATCTTCAAATTCCTGCAGCTGCCCGGCACCAGCTTTACCCGTCGGCCGGCGCGCTCCAACAGCATGCAGTCATCCGTGATCTGTCCTCTTTCCGGCCCATTGCCCAGCGCCCGGTGCAGCGCCAGCAGCTCCTCCCGGTAAAAGGCCTGCGGCGTCTGGATAAGCCATGTCCGGCTGCGGTCGGTTGTCGCCTCCGCATAGCCTTCTTCATCCGCCAGCTTTACGGTATCCCGGCTCGGGGTAGCAATGGTTGCCCCGTCCGTTTTCTCCAGCGCCGCCAGGCAGTCCTCCAGCATCCGCTCGGTCACCAACGGCCGCGCCCCATCCTGGATGAGCACCACCTCGCCCCGGGCCGCCGCCAGCGCATTTTCCACCGAAGCCGCGCGGTCAGCCCCGCCGGTCACTACCGTCACCGGCTTTTGCAGGCAAAGACCCTCCGCCAGCTTTCGCAGGGCCGCTTCCTCACCGGCTTTGGCCGCCAGCACCACTTCATCCACCACATCCGCAGCCATGAATACCCGCAGGCTGTATTCCAGTACCGGCCGGCCCAGCAGTTCCACTAGCGTCTTGTTTTCACCGGTGCCGTAGCGGGTGCTGCTTCCCCCCGCCAGTATGATGCCGCTTACCATCGCTTTTCTCTCCCTTCTTGCGGCGGTCGCCCTCCGCTTTGTCTCGGGCCGGCCGCCTGTGTTCCACAGGCCGTCCGGCCCTCGCTCGCTGCGGGCGCCCGCCGCCGTTTTCCGCTTACTCCGGCCTTCCTATTCCCCGACAGCAGATCGCCCAGCGGCTTTCGGCCATTTTCTCCGCCGCCACTTTAGCTGCATCTTCCTCCGGGAATATTCCAAATACCGCGCTGCCGCTGCCGGTCATCATCGCCGCCAGGGCTCCGCTTTGCCGCAGCTCCTGCCGAATCTCACTCAGATCCGGCAGGGCGGTCACTTCCTCAAACACATTGTAAAGGCTGCCGCACAGCCCCGCCAGGTCGCCCTTTTCCAGCGCCTTTGCCGCCTCTTGGGTGGTAAAGCGCTGCCGCAGGCTCTCTCCCATCTCGTCGATCCGCCGGTACATGGCCGGGGTGGAGCACCCCGCCTTCGGCTTGGTGATCACCAGCCACAGCGGCAAATGGCTTTCCACCGGGGTCAGCTTCTCCCCGATCCCGGCCGCTGCCGCCGCCCCGCCATCAATGCAGAACGGCACATCGGCACCCAGCTCCGCCGCCAGCGCCCGCAGCCTTTCACGGCCCAGGCCCAGCCCGTACAGCCGGTCCATCCCGCGCAGGTAGGCCGCCGCGTCGGTGCTGCCGCCGCCCAGTCCCGCCTGGGTGGGGATATTCTTTTCCAGCGTCACGGCAACCCCGCCAAGGTTCGGGAACTCCCGCCGCAGCAGCCGGTCCGCCCGGGTGATGATATTCTCCTCCGCCGGGATCCCGGCCGTTTCATTCAGCCAAAAGCCGCGCTCCCGCTGTTCCAGCGTCAGCTTATCGCACAGACTCACGCTCTGGAACAGCGATTCGATGGTGTGGTAGCCATCCGCCCGCCGTCCGGTCACCGCCAGAGTCAGGTTTACCTTGGCATAGGCCGCCTCCATCACCTTTCGCATGGTCCGTCCTCCACTGTCAGGATGCACAGCACCGAAATGCCCAGTCCTTTTCCGCAGTCGGTCAGTCCCTCGCCGGTGGTGGCGGTAATACCGATGGCCGCGGGCTCCACCCCCAACAATTCAGCAATCTTTTCCTGCATCGCGGGGATCATCGGGCTGATTTTCGGCCGCAGACACTCCATCGAAACACTGAGGTGGACGATCCTCCCCTCCAGTGATTTTAGGGCTTCCCGCAGGTATTCCGCTGAATCGGTGATGCCGCTTTGGCACATCTCATCGGCCACCCTGCCCAGTATATTCCGCCCGGTAATACCGGAAACGGCATTGGTGATGGCATGCAGCACCACATCACCGTCGCTGTTGGCCAGCAGTCCCACCTCTCCGGAGAACACCACACCGCCCAAAATCAGCGGCTTGCCGTACCCCTCCTCAAAGCGGTGGCTATCCTGCCCGATCGCTGCCTTCATGCCGTCACCTCACTGTCTCGTCTCGATCCATTCTTCGGTCCTTTGCCGTATTTCCCCATCCAGCGCCAGCACCTCATCCACGCTTCCCAGCGCGCAGGCCGCGTGTTGCTCCAGCATTGCCCCCACCCCGCGGGGGATATCGGTAAACCGCAGCCCTCCCGCCAAAAAGCGGGCTACCAGCACCTCGTTCGCCGCATTCAGGACCACCTGGGCACTGTGTCCACTCTTGGCCGCCTCTATGGCCAGCCGCAGGCAGGGGAACTTCTCTTCATCCGGCGCCTTAAATTCCAGCGCCTTCATCGCAAAAATATCCAGCCGGTGGGGAGCCGGCATCCGCTCCGGGTAGGAGAGCGCATACGCAATGGGAATCTCCATATCCGGCGGGGCAACATTCGCCATAATACTGCCGTCCCGGAATTCCACCATCGAGTGAACGATGCTCTGCCGGTGAATGACCACCTGCACCTTTTCTACCGGCACATTAAAGAGCCACCGGGCCTCGATGACCTCAAAGCCTTTGTTCATCATGGTGGCGCTGTCTATCGTGATCTTGGGTCCCATCTTCCAGGTGGGGTGCCGCAGTGCCTCCTCCGGGGTGATATCATCGGTAATTTCCTTCTCAAAAAACGGCCCGCCGGAAGCTGTCAGCAATATTCTCTCGATCTCTGCGTGTTTTTCTCCCCGCAGGCACTGCATGATGGCACTGTGCTCACTGTCCACCGTCAGCAGGGTGGCGCGGCATTCTTTGGCCGCTTCCATTACCAGGCGGCCGCCCGCCACCAGCACTTCCTTATTGGCCAGCGCCACCGTTTTCCCGTTTTGGATCATATTCCAGGTGGGGCGAAGTCCCGCCACTCCTACCAGGGCCGAAACCCCAATATCAAAGTCCGTCAGCCGGCTGATCGCCTCCATCCCATCCTTGCCCCAGTAGATATCCAGTCCGGGGAACTGCTCCCGCAGCGCTTCGGCGTCATGTTTTTCCAGGATATACACATGCCGGGGGGTAAATTCCCGTATCTGCTCGGTAAGCCGCTGCAAATTATGCCCTGCCGTAAGGATGGAAACCGCAAATCGATCCCGCTCCCGCCGCACCACATTCAGGGTGCTGCACCCTATGGAACCGGTACTGCCAAAAATGGCAAGCTCTTTCATCTGGTTTCCTCCCTTTGGCTTTCGCTTGATTTTTAATTATACCATAGGCCCGGGCCCTTTATCAACCGCAGGCCCGCATTTTGCTCCTTTGCGGGTTTTCACAGACCGCAGGCTTACAGCCCGCACTTCCCTGCCAAAAGGCGGCAAGGCATACCGCCCCGCCGCCTGCTATTCGGGTTTATTCCGCCACCGGCCGGATGATCCCCATCGGGGTCTGCTCGTGGCTCTGCCCTAGGGGGTTGTCCCGCAGGATAGCCGCCATCCGCTCTCGGTCAGTCGAAAGTGGCGCCGCCCCCATAATGACACCGCCGATGTCGTTGATATCGGTAATCAAAACAGGCTTGCCCAGCACGGCGTAAATTTCCGCCGCCACCTTATCGGGGTCCGCCGGGCCCAGCACCACATACTCGTTGTAGGGCGGCAGTGTGCAGTCACACGGTCCATCAATGGAACGCGCCTTTTCCCCTGCCACCTTGTAGAACCACCCGCGGATGCCAAACAGCTTACCCACCGCGGAAACGGCAGCCGCCACCAGGATGCGGAAAGTCCCACATTCTCTTATGGCCATCTCCATCGTCTCCGGGATGCCCAGCCCGATGCCGTAGGGCGTTTTCAGCACAAATTTACACAGGAACTTCGCCAGTGGCCGGGGCTTGATCTCCTTCATGGGGATTGCCCGCTTTTGGGTGCAAGCCACCGCCTTTTCGGTGATAAACAGGGTATCGCCCTCCTGCATTTCAGGGGCGGCGTATTTCATCACCACATCGGTAATGTTGTCCGCATCGGTGATGACATGAGTCTTGATGCACAGGCGGCGGTACTGCTTTCCCTCCACCTCTATCATCTCATTTTTTCCAGGATTGACTACCATCTGCTCCCCTTCCTCTCTTTTTGCGTCCGCTGCTTTTGGGTGCGGCAGACCCGCTTTTTATGCGCATTATTATAGCACCGTCTTTTTCATCATGCAATGCTTTCGCCCAAATAACAAAGCAACGCCGTCACCAGGCCCCGCAGCTGCCATTCTCCGGCGTCCGCCGGCAGGAACACACACTCCCCGGCTCGTACCGGCTTGGTTTCACCGCCGCACAGCAGTTCTCCCTCTCCGGCCGTCACCAGCAGCCCGGCAAAGCTCTCCCCATCGCAGCAGCCCGCGGCTTCGTTCTGCAAAAGATCCACCGTAAAGTTTTTATGCTGTCCCAGGTGCCCGCCAAAATCCCAGTCCTGTTCCACCGGACCGGGCTTCAGCACCGCCAGCGATCGCTCCACATGCAGGGGCCTCGGCTTGCCGTCCGCCCCCAAGCGGCCATAGTCATACAGCCGGTAGGTCACACTGGAGCTCTGCTGGATCTCCGCGATCACCATCCCCGCCCCAATGGCGTGCACCGTCCCCGGCGGAATGTAAAAAACATCCCCCGGCTGCACCGGCACCCGCCGCAGCAGGTCGATCAGGGTATTTTCGGCCAAGCTTTTCTCTATTTCGTCCCGGCTCACCGCCCGGGCAAAGCCATAATACAGCGCCGCGCCCGGTTCCGCCTCCAGCACCATCCACATCTCCGCCTTGCCGCTTTGATGCTCCTCCCGCCTGGCGTATTCGTCATCCGGGTGCACCTGCACCGAAAGATCCCTCTTCGCGTCGATGAGCTTCACCAGCATCGGGAATTCCGCAAACACGGCGCACCGTGACCCGAAGAAATTTCCTTGGTACCGTTTTGCCGCCTCCGGCAGCGTCAGGCCCTTCATTTCGCCCTCAGCCAGGTGGCTCATGCCGTCCGGGTGGCAGGAAAGCATCCAGGCCTCCGCCAGCGGCTCACAGTCGCTTTCGATATGATATTTTTCCCGCAGCTTCTCGCCGCCCCACAGATAGTCCTTGCAGGCAGGCGCCAGCTTCCACATCGGCATTTTGCTCCCTCCTTCGGGCTGTTATTCCACCGTCATCCGCAGCAGGGTGCCCTGCGGCAGCGGCTCCGGGTAATCCATCATAAAGGGCGCAGCGGCATGGGGCACGCAGTTCACCGGCAGGCCCTCGGCGTCATACAGCTTTTCCGGGGTAAAGGTCCTTACCCCCTGCAGTGGCAGCACCAGCTCCAGCGGCTGCCCCACCGCGAATTTATTCCTCTGCACGCACAGCAGGCGCCGGTTTTCGGTGTCGTAGCCGGTCACTACCCCGGCTACCTCCCACCGGCGGATATACCCGCCCGTTTCATAGCATTGTCCGGCCTCCGGCGGCCCAAACAGGAACCCGGTGGTATAGTCCCGGTGGCTCACCTTGGTCACTTCCTCCCGCAGCCAGTCCGGGCAGCGGTAATGCTCCGGATCCCGCCACATCAGGTCGGTGGCGGCCCGGTAGGCCCCGGCGGTCACCGCCGTATAGTAGGCCGATTTCGCCCGTCCCTCAATCTTGAAGGAATGAACCCCCGCTTTCGCCAGCTTATCCAGGTACTCGATGAGACACAGGTCCTTGGCGTTTAGGATATAGCTGTAATGGCCGTCCTCCTCCACCGGGTAGTACTGCCCGGGGCGCTTTTCCTCCATCAAGGCGTACTTCCAGCGGCAGGGCTGGGTGCAGGCGCCCCGGTTGGCGTCCCGCCCGGTCAGGTACTGCGAAAGCAAACACCGTCCGGAAACACTCATGCACATGGCCCCGTGCACAAAGACCTCCACCTCCAGCTCCCGCGGGATGCGGCGGCACAGTTCCTCTATTTCGGTCAGCGGCAGCTCCCGGGCCAGCACCACCCGTTTGGCCCCCAAGCGGTGCAGCTCGGTGGCGGTCAGCCAGTTGGTCACCCCGGCCTGGGTGGAGATATGCAGCTCCAGCTCCGGCACAGCCCGGTGGGCGGCCATCAGCACCCCTATATCGCTCACAATGGCAGCGTCCACGCCCATCTCGTGCACCTCGGCCAGGTACCGGGGCAGCAGATCGGCCTCCTCATTGTTCAGCAGGGTGTTGCAGGTCAGGTAAAGGCGCTTGCCCATTTGGTGGGTCAATTTCACCGCCTCGGCCAGCTCCTCCTGGGTAAAGCTCCTGGTCCCCGCGCGCATATTAAAGAGTTTGCCGCCCAGGTATACCGCGTCCGCCCCAAAGCGCAGTGCCGCTTCCAGTCGTTCCCGGTCGCCCGCCGGCGCCAAGACTTCCGGTTTCTTGTCTATCATCGTGTTATTTTCTCCTGTTTACAGCTTCATCTGGATGGAACGGCCCACTTCCAGCGCTTTTTCCTCTCCCTGCAGGGCCGCCAGCAGGTACAGCGCAAAGGTCATGGCGTTGCCGGCGCCGTTCGCGGTGATGATCTTTCCATCCTGCTGCAAAGGGGCCGCCGTATAGGTACCGTGGTACTTTTCGTCGTTCTCAAAGCCCGGATAGCAGGTATATTTCCGGCCGTGCAGCAGGCCGTTTTCTCCCAGCACGCTGGGGGCGGCGCAGATGGCCGCGACCCACAGATCCTCCTGGGCAGCATAGGCCAGCCCCTCCTGGATGGTCAGCGACTCTCCCAGATGGGTGGTACCGGGCATCCCGCCGGGCAGCACCATCATATCGATCTCATCCGGGATGACATCCTCCTCGGCGATATCGCACCCCACCGGGATGCCGTGAGCGCCGGTGATGGTCTTGCCGCCGATGCCCACCGTTTTTACGGTGACGCCGCCCCGCCGCAGAATATCCACCGGGGTCAGCGCCTCCACTTCCTCAAAGCCCTCTGCCAAAAATACATAAGCTGTCATCGTCGTTTCCTCCTTGCATCGTTTCTGCCGTCCGGGGACATTCCCGCCCCCTTCGGCAAATTCATTCTCGTCCTGCTCCCAGTGCTTCCGAATTACCTCATTGTGCTTTTCCGTTCGTCTACATCGAGCTCAGGCCTTCAGCAAATTTATTTTCGTTCTATTCCGGGTACCGCCGGGGGTTCCGCCGCGCCCTTTTCAGTCCATCGCCAGCGGGGTATATATCTCCCCCGGCAGGCCGATTTCCGCCGTTTCGCGCGCCATCATCATCGGCTCGGTCCGCAGGCCGTCCGCCGGCTCCGCGCCCGGCAGCGCCAATCGCAGCTCTCGGCTTTCCAGCGCTTTGCACAGGCTTTCCAGCGCCTGCGCTCGCAGGGCTTCGGGGCACAACAGCTCCCGGATAAGCGGCATCTTTCCTTCCCGGCTCACCGCCGCGCTGCCCACTGGCTGTTCCGGGGCTCCCAGCAGCCACAGGTCGCCGCCATACAGCTTCATCCATCCCTTTTGGGTGGTAAGCCCCTCTCTCCCCCAATGCAGCCCCCAGGGGGCCATTTTTCGCCGGATGGCGTCATACTGTTCCGGTTCCGCCGGGGCACAGGTTAGGGTCTCTCCGCCCCCCGCGGTAAATTGCCCCACCCCCACGGTGCTGCAATCGGCAAAGCCATTTTTCCGGTAGAATTGCCGGTTCTTTTCACTATCCGGCCGCAGCAGTGCGGCGGCTTCCCCCTGCTCGGCCATCCACCGGCAGCAGGCTGCCAGCAGCCCGCCGCACAGACCCTGTTTTCGGTAGTCTGGGTGGGTGGCTACCCCGTAGAAATACCGCGCTTTCCACTCTCCCTCCGGCAGCGCAATGGTCACCGGCATGGCCACCAGCATAGCCGCCGGTATTCCGTCCCGCTCAGCTTTCCACAGCGCGTCCCCGCACCGCGCAAAAACATACTCCATCTCCGGGGCGGCCTCCTCCCCAAAGCACCGCAGGAAGATCTCCCGCAGGCGGGGCAGATCCTTTTCCCCGGCCGGGGCATAGATCACATGCGGCATGGCGGCTCCTTTCCGGCTCATTTTGCCTCTCGGGTTACATATTTCTCCAGCAGCATCACCGGGCAGTAGGATTCCTTGCTGCGCCGCAGCCCCTCGTCCCCGGTGTCCTCCTCCCGGTTGATAAACACAAGTCCGGGATACTTCTGCTTCATCATCTTGGCCATTTCCCGGCACACCATGGGGTAGGCGCCGGGCTCCTCGCCATCCGCCTTTTCGATGTTCTCATCCATCATCGTTTCGTTGATCATGCTTGCCACGGCAAAGCCGTAAATTTTGCCGCCCGCAGTCAGCACGCCGCCGGTCATTTCCAGCTCCTCCAGCTCCCGCAGGGCACATCGTACCACGCAGCCCTCCTTGTGCAGTCCCTCGTCGCCGCCCTCGTTTTCCACCTGCCACCGGCGGTGGAATTCCAGCACCGCTTCCATATTTTCGGCAGTGATGGGCTCGAACCTCCAGTCGGGGTGGGCGGCCTCGAACCGGTTGCAGAAGTTCCGCTTGCCGTGCAGCTTTTTGCCGGCGTAGGTCATCAGCTTATCGGCCTCGTAGATATATTCGGCGTCGTCACGGCTGGCGGTGTAGGTAAATTCGCCGGGGTAGTTCGCCTCCAGCCACGCCTTTTCGGTGGGCAGCAGTCCAAAGAACCACAGCTCCTTGCCGTTCTCCTCGGCATCCTGCCGCAGCAGGGTGATGCCCTCCTTCAGGTCGCCATCCCCGTAGGGGAAGCCATAGCCGTCCTCCCGGCCGCTTTTGGTAAACAGCCACTCGCCGGTCAGGCAGTAGCGGGTCTGGTAGATGCCGCTCCACAGATACATGGTGGCAAAGCTCTGGTAGCAGGCGCTGTGGTGCTTTTTGCCCAAAAAGGGCAGCAGGTCCCGCCGGGCTTCCAGTGTGATCGGTTTGAAATTCAGCATAAAACTCCTTGGATTTTGTAATTTTTCTTATCTTTTCGGCAAAGTCCCTCGCACGCATTTCAGCGATACGGTTCAGCGTCCTCCCTGCCGGGAAAAGGTACTGTTTTTTATTCCAGTCCCAGCGCAAGACAGTTTTTCAGCAAAGTCCTCCGCACACTCTCCGGCGGCATTCGGCACCGGCCGTGTCCCCCGGCCCTACGGTTCTTCTGCCTGCCCCAAGCTCCGGGCCCTGGGGATGCAATGTCCCCCCTGCCGGGCAAAGGCGCTGTTTTTTTATTCCAGTCCCAGCGCAAGGCGGATCTTTTCAGCAATGACCTCCCGCGGGAGCATCTCGCCCTGCTCGGTACAGCTCAGGATATGCCAGCCCTGCTTTTCGGCCCCATACAGGGCCGCCGAACGACAATGCTGCAAATAGGCAAAGTCCGCCTCGTGGATATCCCGCTTGCTTTCATCGCCGTGGTAACGCTCGGAGAGCAGCCGGCGGGAAACCTCCGGGTCCACATCCAGGTACACCACCGCCGTGGGGCGGGGCAGCCCGGCTTTGTTGTATTCCACATCGCACAGCCAGTCGAGGAAGATGTCCCACTCCTCCTTCGGCAGCCGGGACATCTGGTGCGGGATATTGGAGGTGGAGTAGCGGTCCGCCACCAGTATTTTGCCTGCTTCATAGTCCGGGCGCCAGTGGCGGCAGTAGCTGGCGTAACGGTCCACCGTGAAAAAGAGCGAAGCCCCGTAGGGGTTCACTTCCTCCAGCGTGCCTATCTCCCCATGGAGATACATCTTGACCAGCGTGCTGGAGGGGTCGTTATAGTCCGGGAAGGAAAGCTTCCGGCAAGGAATGCCCTTCCCGGTGAGATAATCGGTCAGCAAGGTGGCCTGGGTGGCCTTGCCGCTGCCATCCAGCCCCTCTATCACATACAGCTTGTGTTCCATATTCTGTCCTCCTCATTCCCTTTTATTGCGGGTACGGTAAATGAGATAAACCACCACCGCCGCGATGAGCACCACACCCGTCGCCGCAAAAAGCCCCATGCTCTCGGCCGCCCGGTCCTGCATCAGCCGCAAAAAGCTGGCCGCCGCCAGCACCAGTGCCGCCAGGCACAGCACAAAAGCCGGCATCCGTTTATCCATGGGCTTCTTCCCTCATTCTGGCGTATTTTTCCCGCATTTCAGCGGCTTTTCCGCAGGTCATTTTGCCCTCCGGGCAGCCGCCCCGCACACAGCCCGGCCCCGCGTTTTTGAAAAGATGCGGCGCCACGGAAAGGCACAGCCGCAGCATCTGGTCGGCCACTTCTCTTATCTCCCACTGGGCGCGCTGGCAGCACCGCAGCTCAAAGAAATTCATCAGACTGCGGGCGTTCATGGTCACTATCATCTTGGTATCACAGGCATTGGGCAGCACAAACCGCGCGTCCTCTATGGCGGTTTTCTCCGCCCGGCTGGCGGCCGCCTTGGGGCTCAGGCCCTCGGCCAGCAGCTCCTTTTCCCGGCGGGCCTTCAGCAGCTCGGCTATTTTCTGGTAGTGGGCAATGCTCTCCTGCATCGCCAGCTCAAATTCCGCCTTCGCCTCCGGCACCTCGGCGATCTGCGGCGGCACCACCACCTCAAAGTCATTCTCCCGCACATACCGCTGGCTCTGCACGCTGAAGGACGCAATGCGGTGCCGGGTGATCTGTGCCAGCAGGGCACGGCTCACGCCCTCAATGCCGAAGGTAAAAACCGCGTGCTCTATGGGGCTCTGGTGGCCCAGGCCCGCCAGCATCTCCACAAATTCCCCGGCCTTTTCGGGGGTCAGCTTTTCCTGTACCTGGGCTATGGTGGCCGGGCTGTAGCACAGCCGCGCGGCCGAAGCGATGGTCATTTCCGGATCCGGAGTATGGGTAATAAGAGTGACCTTTGGCATAGTATTTCCTCCTTGCAGGGAATTATCGTTTTTCCAGCCGGGCAAAGGTGGCCATCAGCCGCTTGGCGCCGACTTTATCGAAATGGATGGTGAGAAGATGATCGCCTCCCATCGGCTCTATCTTGAGGATGGAACCCTCCCCGAAGGTCTTGTGATAGACTCGGTCGCCGGTTTTCAGGGTAAAGGGCTCGGCGGCAGGGACGGCGGGCCGGGGAGCCGCCGGGGCCGGGGCGGGGCTGCTGCCCAGCTTATTGGGCTGGTAGACGGTGGTCTGCCGGGCACCGTAACCGGAGCCATAACCGATCCGTTCGCCATAGCCGCTGTGATAGCTGCCAAAGCGCTCGGTCTCATCCTCGGTCTTCATCAGCTCTCCGGGGATCTCCCCCACAAAGCGGGAGGGACGGTTTCGGGTGGTTCGGCCGAAGAGCATCCGCTGGGCGGCCCCGGTGAGGTAAAGCTCCCGTTTGGCTCTGGTGATGCCGACATAGGCCAGGCGGCGTTCCTCCTCCAGCTCGGTCGGCTCGTAGATGGCCTGCTGGCCGGGGAAAATACCCTCCTCCAGGCCGGTGATGAAAACATAGGGGAATTCCAGGCCCTTGGCGGAATGGAGGGTCATCAGCACGACCTTGTCATCGTCCTCCGAGAGATTATCCAGATCGGTGTAAAGGGCGATCTCCTCCAAAAAGCCGGAAAGGCTGGGCTCCTCGGTCTCCTCCATGTACTTCAGGATGGTGGTCTTGAGCTCGCCGATGTTCTCCAGCCGGCCGCGGCTTTCCATATCGTTTTTGGCCTCCAGGGCTCTTACATAGCCGCTTTGGTCCAGCACCTGCTCCAGCGTTTCGATGAGGGGGACCTCATCCACCGATTCGGAAATGCCGTCCATCATGGCGGTAAACTCCATCAAGGCACGGGATTTACCGGAAAGAGGGGCATATTCCTCGGCCGTTTGCAGGGTGCGGTACAGCGATTGTCCCAGGCTTTCCGCCACCTGCTGGGCGGTGTTCATGGTGGCCTCGCCAATGCCCCGTTTGGGCTCATTGATGATGCGGCGGAGCCGCAGGCTGTCATCGGGGTTATTCAGCACAGCCAGATAGGCCAGAATATCCTTGACCTCCTTGCGGTCAAAGAACTTGAGGCCGCCGATGATGCGGTAAGGGATCCCCTGCCGGATGAACATCTGCTCCAAGGTGCTGGAAAGGGCGTTCATCCGGTACAGGATGGCATGGTCACTGTATTTGGCGCCTTTTTCGTGGTTTTTGCGGATGGTGGAGGCGATGAAGTGGGCCTCCCGCTGCTCATCGGCCGCCTTGTGGTACAGCACCTTCTCTCCCCTGCTGTTTTGGGTCCACAGGGTCTTGCCCTTGCGCTGGCTGTTGCGGCTGATGACGGCATTGGCAGCATCCAGAATGGTGCCGGTGCTGCGGTAGTTCTGTTCCAGGCGGATGACCTTGGTTTGGCCGAACTGCTGTTCAAACGAGAGGATGTTTTCGATGGTGGCGCCCCGGAACTTGTAGATGCTCTGGTCGTCATCGCCGACCACACAAAGATTTCCATGGGCGGCGGCCAGCAGGCTGACCAGCAAATACTGGGCGTGGTTGGTATCCTGGTACTCATCCACCATGATGTACCGGTAGCGGCGCTGGTACTTTTGCAGCACCTCCGGGAACTGCTGGAACAGCTTGACCGTCAGCAGGATGATGTCATCAAAATCCAGGGCGTTGGCGTCTTTCAGCATCTGCTGGTAGCGGCCGTAAATCCGGGCTGTCACCTGCAGGGCAAAGTTATCCCCCGCCGACTGGCGCAGCCCTTCCGGGGTGAGCATTTTATCCTTGGCGCGGCTGATATTGCCCAGCAGGGCCTTGGGCGCGAAGTTTTTATCGCTGATGTGGAGCTCGGCCATGGCGTCTTTGATGACCCGGACGGAATCATCGGTATCGTAGATGGTGAAATTTCTGTTGTAGCCCAGGGCCTCTATCTCCGCGCGAAGGATGCGGGAGCAGGCCGCGTGAAAGGTGGCGGCGTGCACATCCTCGCCACGGGTGCCCAGCATGCCCGCCAGGCGCGCGCGTAGCTCGCCCGCGGCTTTATTGGTGAAGGTGATGGCCAGAATATTCCAGGGGGCGGGGACATCGTGGGCGATGAGCTGCCCGGCCCGCTCCATGTAGCTGCCATCGGCGGCGGCCAGCTCCAGGATGTGCCAATCCTCCTCGCTGAGGGGGGGCATATCATCCTGCCGGACGGAGGCGAGGCCGAACTGGAGCAGGCAGGCGATGCGGTGGATGAGGACGGTGGTTTTTCCGCTGCCGGCCCCGGCCAAAATGAGAACCGGGCCTTCCACGGCCAAGACGGCCTGCCGCTGCATGGGATTGAGGTGGGAAAAGCGCCGCTGCAGGATGGCGCGCTTTAACTGCTGGTAGGTTTGGTTATCGTGCTGGGGCATGGTGGTCTCCTTTTATCGTCTCGAAAATTTTTCGCAAATCTCCAAAATAGTCCAAAATAGATTGTACCACAAAAGGGCGGCGGAAGAAAGTGCCGGGAGAGATTTTTTGCGGCGAAAAGCTCCCCCCCACTAATACGGCAAAATGGGCCTTTCTTTGCAGGTGAGAGGTTAATATTTCACTTTTTTTCACGAAAAATTTACGATTGCGGAAAAATGTGGGTGTAATTTAACTAAATACTGGGCTATATTTACAGCAAAATAACAGGAAAAAGGAGCCCCCGAAGGGGCTCCCGAAAGAGGGGGACACGCGTTATTTTTTGCGGGAAAGGATGGACATGCCAAGGGCAGCGACAGCCATGAGAGCGGCCGCGGCGGCGACCATGTCATTGGCGCCGGTGGTGGGGTTCTTCTGGTCATCGGTCTTGGGGGTCTCGGGGGTGGTGTCGCCGGGCACGATGATGGTAATGGTCTTATCAACTACTGCGCCGTTGCTCCAGACGATGGTGTTATTGATCTTTACACTTGTATCAACGGCCATTCCGTTTTCGATGCTATAAAGATTACTGTTTGTGCCTTCATCAGTGGCTGCGTTAGAAGTGCAGCTTTCAAATGTAGTGTCCCAAACAACACCCTGATAGGATTTCAAGCATACAGCAGGCTTGGACGGCGTTCCGTTACCAGTATAATTAAAATCACAGTCAGTAAAAGATAAGCCGGAATCTACTTTCTGCTCTTTATAAGCGTTGATAAACTTACCGGCAGAGGATTCAAACTTACAATTATCAAAAGTAAAGGAAGAACCAGAATACAGCCATATATTATAGTCACCATCAACAGAATTAAATTTACAGTCTTTGAATACGACAGGTCCAACACCCCAGTAGGAACCGCGACCATCAATGGTGCAATTCTCAAAGGTCAGACTGCTGGCGCGAATAATTCCTTTATAATTACCAGTTCCTACATTCAAGCTCAAGTTCTTGAAGGTGACATTAGAGTTTTCGTAGCTATAATCGCCGTTATATTCGCCAGTTTCAGTCGCCGGCATTTTGCCAATCTTAAAAATGGTATTGGGGCCGGAGCCAGTGATAACAAGTGTCGCATTTTGGGTTTTGGCTTTGTTTACATTGTAAAGGCTAAACTCACCTTCACCTAGTTTGATGTCTGTTTTCCCCTCTGCAATAGCGGTAGCCAGCTGCTCTTGGGTAGTAATCACATCATCCGCCAAGGCGGTGGTGGGCAGCATGACGGCCAGCATGAGGAACGCTAGCACGACGCTTAAAAACTTTTTCATTTGAACAAACCTCTCTTCTTTTTATTTTTCCCGCAGGTGGGGTTGTGTTTGCTGGCGCAAACACAAAATATCCACATGTGGATATGATTGGTATAAACAGGTTACCACTTTTGGGCAGGGTGTGTCAACTATTTGGGAGAATTTTGGAGGAACATACAAAATGGAAGAGTTTAATTTAGCAAAAAATGCTCAGATTTTTGCCATCGCAGAAGATCTTATACAATGGCATTAAACAGGACGGCTACTGCAAACTGCACCAGCATATAGACAGCGAGGACTGCAACGCCCTTTGTAAAAAGGAATTTCTTGTCGATCTCCTCCCTGCCGAGAATATAGGCCGCCGCCACAGAACCGGATGGGAAAAGAAATGCGACCGAGGCACAGGTGCTGATGACCGTAAGGGTTACCGTTGGGTCAATCTTTATCCCCTGTTCCATCATTCCACAAACAATGGGGACAATAATCGGTGTCATTCCCATGGTAAGCACATTACCGTTTACCACCTGTGTAACAATGGTGATGAATAGTACACAGATCAGCAGCAGCATAATGGTGCTTTGCCCGCCGAAGATAGGGGCAAACACAGAAACAAGCCAGCTATTGATGCCAAGGGAGGCATCCGTGCATGCCCTTCCCAGCATTGTCATTGCACCAATAAGCGCAACCATGGGCCATATAGATGCATCCCGGAGGAGCGCCGGAGCGTTCATAATGGGCTTGCCGTTTTTGCTGATTATATTAAACACCGCAAGCGGAACAGCCCAAATCAGGCTGGTATCCAACGATTTGATGAATGTATAGCCCGGAAAGCTCTTTGGCAGCAGATAGATAAGAAACAGGTACGCCATACAGAATACAAATGATCCTATTCCGATCTTCATCTCAAAGCTGAAGGTATCTGGGGTTTTATTGAACTGCTCTATCTGGTCCGATTTAATATCCTTTAATCTGCTGATATCGACTTTGAAGAGGTACTTCATACAAAGAACAAGCACTGCAAACAGGCTTACCCATGTGACGATCTGAATCACCATATAGAGCCATCTGTTGAATTGATAGCCGTATGGCTCCAGCATGGAATCAAAGAAGCCGACAACAACCAGGATAAGCCCCTGAAACGGGATCAGATATTTCCCATAGGAGGAGGTGTACATATACAGCAGGCCGAACTTCATGAACTGGTCATCTTTCTTGTAGCCGCACACCTTCGCAATACTTTCGAAAAGCCCGAATGCCAGCAGGAAAAAGGCTGCACCATTGACCACTGTCGAGACTAAAAAGCCGGCCAGCATAAGCATAAACATAAAGATGCCCGGTCTTCCCCTTGTGATTTTAAGCGAAAGAAGCTTCTTTGCGAAAACATCCATGGCACCGGTCTGCCTTAAATACACGCAAAGCGCCCCGGCAAAAATAAGCTGAAAGGTCACTCCGGAGCCGATCCAGCCGCTGATCAATTCGCTTGCCTTGTAATAGCCATGCAGGACGAATGCCAAAAGCGCAAGCAGTGAACTGGAGAACAGGTCACAGCCCACACATGTCATAAAAATAAGGCCGATAAATACACCGAGAATCTTTATCCCCATCTGTGACATACCGCCAAAGGTGGGACAAACCAAACCGAAAAAGTACATAAACGCAATACCGATCAGGGTTTTAATGTATATTGCACCCTTCCCTTTCGTCACAGTACCCATATATTCCTCCATTCTCCTACCGCACAGCTGACGGCTGCATATGTGTCTGCTGCGATGACTTGCTCCATGATATATGCGGCCAGGGAAACACCGCTAATCGCAGCCATATCATGCGTCATACCCCCAGGCGCTTGCAGCACTGCAAGAGCATATTACAGTCATCGCCTCATTGTTATTTCACCGCTTTTCCGCCAAACTGTTGAATCATGTAGTCGGAAAAGGTATTCAATACCTTTGAATTGCTTTCCCGGCGAAATACTAAAAAAGTCTTTACGATAATTGTGTTCCTTTCTAATGGGATGCGCACCAAGCCCGGGATCGCACCATCCGTGACCGGGACGATTCTGAGGGCTATGCCGTAATTATTGACAATAAGCATATGTGCCGTTTTCATATCGTTCCCGATGACCATGATCTTATCACTTGCCTTGGGATAAAAGCCCCTGGAGATACACGCCCGAACCAGTGGGTCGGAGGTATCCGTATAGAAATCGGAGGTACTGCCGGTCTGCTTTGAGTTCATAATGAAGGTTTCATCTTTAAGTTGATCAATGGAAACCTCCTTGAGCTTGGAAAGCGGATTATCCTCACTCATCTCCACTACCACTTCACACAGATTGGAAAGCTCGATAACACTGAATGCCGGGTCGTGATAAAACGGTATGATCTGCATAGAATCGCTTTCAAGCATCATATACGGGAAAATGGCCGCATCAAGACTTTTATTCTGCATGGCGGTCACTGCCTCGGAATAACCGACATTCCATACCTTGATAACGCATTGCGGATATTCATACTGAAATTTGACAAGGAAATCCGGGCTGATATGGCTTTTCACCGAAAAGCCCAAATGGATCTCCTGACGGCCGGCGTCCTTTTCCTGCTTAAGCTCGTCCAAAAGCGCATTGTATTCCTCTACGATGCCGGCAGCATGCTTAACAAAAATTTCTCCCTCATGCGTCAGCCTGATGGAGTCCTTTTTAGTTGCCCTGTGGATGAGCTTTATTCCAAGCTCTTTTTCCACCGATAAAATTTGCTTTGATAGGGACGACTGGGTAGAAAAAACATTCTCTGCCGCTTCGCCAAAGCTTTTGGACTTTGAAAGTGCCAAAACCGCCTTGATGTATTCCAGCTTCATATTAACCATACCTTTCCGGCAGCGCCTTACACTGTCTTTATTGGCCGATAATGCATTCCCCGGGAAGATGCTGCATCCGATTAATGCCGTTTTGCCCCACAGCATATCCCTTTTTAACCGCAGCCGTCCGGCTGCTGGGATCATCACCTTACGGCAAAGATTGAAAAATAAGATCTTTATTCCACAGGTGAAAGGGGAACCCCCCATAAAATAAAAGTATTATATAAGCATTGTTTGCAAATGTAAAGACAGTAAAGAAGCACAGCGGAAATCAAGGAATCGCTAACGGCATCCCTTTGAAGCCCGCTGTGCGACTCTACTGCTTTTCAGGGTCGTCTTTTGCCTACGGGGTTTTGTAATATAAAGCCGGTTTTTACTGCACCGTTTATCGGGGCAGATATACTCCCTGCTTCTTCAGCATCTGCTGGACCTTCTTCACATCAACATCACGGAAGGTGGTGTTGGATTGCAGCGCCAGGGCTGCAGCAGCACCAGCGGCTTCACCCAGTGCGACACAGTGGGGGATCAGATTGGCATGATCGTTTGCATCATGTGCCGAGGAGAAGCAGCGGCCGGCAGCCAGCAGATCCTCTACATCATCGGCAGGAAGCATAACGCCGTACGGGAGCTCAATGGGAGATTTATACTTCATCCGTCTGTGTGCGGGAATGATGGCAATGGTATCCTCGTGCTCGATTGTTTGTGCAATATCATCCATCGTAAGACGGTAGGTACCGTTCAGGCGACGGCTGCCGCGTGTACCAAGCTGCGGGGCGGTATCGTGCAGGAATGCATTTTTAAAGCCGGGAACATTCTCACGAATCCATTCGATGCCCTCATTCAGGCTGCGTCTGATGAGCATTTCAGTATCGGTAAGATCCTGAACATTGCAGCAATCCTTTCCCTCCACGAAATTATTGACCCACATAATATCCTTCATGGGGGTGACGAAGGGGGAAATGCGATATCCGAACAGCTTTTTATATTCGGCCAGCTTATCACGATAATGGCTGTTGGGATCATACTTCCAATTGCGGAATTCTTCAGAATCAACATTGCCGAGCCTGAATACAACGGAAACATTATAGCTGCGGTCATCGCCGCTGTATTCCTTCTCATAGGCACAGCCTGCGGATGCAAAGATATCACCGTCACCGGTACAGTCGATCACCTTGCCGGCCAAAATCGCCTTGCGGCCCTCCTTGGACTGGAAGGTCACGCCGATTACTCGATTGCCCTCCATAAGCGCCTCGCTGCCCCAGGCATGGCAGTATACGGTTACACCGGCATCCTCTACCATGTTGACCATGGCGATCTTCAGCATTTCCGGATCAACATATGCGCCATACCAGATCCATCCATCACATACAAAACCGTAATACTTTCTCCATTTATCGATCAGCGCAGGGTCCGTGCTGCCGATATCCTTGCGGTCAGGACCGATCAGGCCATTGGGCATCTTCTCCAAACGATCCAGCCACTCCTGCTGTATGCCTGCAATCATCTGCTGCTTTCCCTCGCTGAGATGCGGGATAAAAAGCACCTGCCCGCCGGTAGCCATACCGCCCAGATGACCATAGCGCTCCAGCAGGACTACCTTACCTGCACCATTACGGGCGGCGGAAACCGCCGCAGCCGTTCCGGCGGGGCCGGCACCGACAACCAATACATCGCAGTGGTCAAATACCTCGATTTCTTTTGCCTGCTCGTGGATATATTCTTTCATTGTATCAAATTCCTTATCTTATAGAGTTGTTTTCGTTGCGGGCTCTCTCCCGGATGGAAGCGTTCCGTTTGGAAATGCGCCGGCAGAGAGCTCCGCGTTTTTAACCGGGCTGTATTCCTATGATAGGTAAACGGTCATCAATCAACAGTAAGGCCCTTTTCCTTGCGCAGCGCGATCAGCTTTTCCTCGGTGACATTAAACATGGAAAGGGCGATCATGCCGATTGCGAGAGACGCACAGGGAACTGCAGACAGAAGCACACGAATGCCCTGCACTGCTTCCGTTGTCACGGCAGCCTTATCAAACCCGACTGTTGCAAGGCCGAAGCCGAGCAGCGCACCGGCGATGGTCTTTGCGATGCCGATGGTTACCGTATACAGGGAGCTCATAAAGGGACGGACATCCTTACCGTTAACGATGGCGGTATAGTCAATAACATTGGTGTAGAGCGGCAGCTCGATTGTGTAGCAAACATTACGGCCGATCATTGCCACGCAGAGAAGGATGGTGAATATAAGAGGATTCTTGCCGATAAAATATGCCGAACCGAGGGCAGCCGCATAGATAATAAGGCCGGAATACATGCCGCCCTTGATGCCGAGACGCTTGGCAATGATGGGACCGATGAAGGAGCCGACGAACTGCATCAGGGTGGACAGTGCCATATATGTAGCCATCATGGTCTTATCGCCGATAACAAACCCGTAATAATAAGCCACAAGGCTCATCACCAGGGCATAGGGGATACCATGAGAGAAGGAAACGATCAGCCATGCAATGGTTTGCTTGTTGCAGACGGATTTGATCATCGTCCAGAAGGAGACACCGTCTTTTTTGCTTTCCTTTACAGTTTCAACAGCAGTTCCGTCCTTGGCTGTCGGGTAGGATTTCCCGGTGGAAGGATCCACGGATTTTGCAATCTTGGCAAGATTGAAGAAGGATGCCGTAAGAGCAATTACAATAAGCACCATGAAGCCGGTATAGCCAGCTGCTTCGTTATTGAAGAGCTTGCCGATAAAGGCAATGGCTGCAACGGCAACAAAGCCGAAGAATACTTTTCCGATGGAATTGATCTGGCTGCGTGCGCCGGCAAGGCCGGTACGCTCCGTCGGGTCGGGGGCAAGGGGGATCATCAAACCGGTATAAGCCGCAAAAGCAAAGTTATAAAGGAAGGTATCCAAAACGCAAATGACAAATACCAGCGGGAACTTGATGCCTTCCGGAAGATTACCCCAATTGACAAAGGTGAGAATCTGGAATATTCCCGCTAACGGCATCATGATGTAAATCCATGAGCGATAGCGTCCCCAGGGCAGACGAACTTTCTGCATGATAACACCGATTACAAAGGAACCCCAAAGTCCGATGAGACCCTTGACCGTGTTCATCGTGCCCAGCTGAACATTGGTGAGCCCGACAAATGTGGTAAGGAAGAAGGACAGGTATGTCCCCGTCATGTTTGTTTTCAAGGAGGAAATACCATTTACGAGACCATACGAAATAGATTTTTTAGTGTATAACGCTTTTTTCTTTTTTTCCAAACTAATCACACCTCACACTGATCATTTTGTCAGATATCTGTATCTAAACTATAAAACAATTGGTTATTATAATGCAATTCAAATTTGAATTGCACTTATTCCTTTATGGAATAAGGAGATCGTCGGAGAAGTAATCTGCAGGAAAAGATGCAAAAGCCGCCCCCGTTTCCGGGAGCGGCTTGAAGGGTTTCAGGTTAGAACAGTGCGGAATTTATTCCAGCGTGATGACCTTGACGGGGCACTTCTCGGCGCAGGCGCCGCAATTGGTGCACTTTTCGGGATCGATGGAGGCGAGGAAATCGGTGACGGTGATGGCGCCGTTGGGGCAAACCTTGGTGCACATCATACAGCCGATGCAGCCGGCGGAGCAGACCTTGCGGACGACGGCGCCCTTATCATGGCTGGAGCAGCGCACGGTGACATGATTTTTGACCGGGACCATGCCGATGAGCAGGTGCGGGCAGGCTTTGGCGCAGGCACCGCAGCCGGTGCACAGGCTTTCATCCACATGGGCAACGCCATCCACGATGGAGAGCGCGCCGAATTTGCAGACCTTGACGCAATCGCCATAGCCCAGGCAGCCGTAGCCGCAGGCTTTTTTGCCGCGGTGCAGGGCAGCGCAGGCCGCACAGGTGGCGGGGCCGTGGTAATCCTCGGCTTCGCCGCACTTTTCGCAGGTGCCGCTGCAGCGGACGGTGGCTTTGACGGGCTCGGTGTTTTCCGCCGCGACGCCCAGGTATTCGCTGATTTGAGCGGAGACGGAAGCGCCGCCGGGGATGCAGAGATTGGGCTTGGCGCTGCCATTGGCAACGGCTTTGGCGTAGTCATCGCAGCCGGCATAGCCGCAGGCGCCGCAATTGGCGCCGGGCAGGAAGCCGCGGATATCCTCCACACGGGTATCGATGGGGACCGAGAGGAAATGGGAGGCCACTACCAGCAGGATGGCGCAGATCAAGCCGATAGCGCCGACAATAATAATACCAGTCATAGTTATCTCCCCTCCTTACTTCAGCAGACCATCTACCACACCGGAGAAGCCCATGAAGGACATAGATACGATGGAGGCAGCGATCAGAGTGATGGGCAGGCCCTGGAACGATTCGGGGATATCCATGTTCTCCATGCGGCCGCGAACGCCTGCGAAGAGGACCATTGCCAGCAGGAAGCCGAGACCGGCGCCCAGCGCATTGACCATGGACTGGCCGAAATTGTACTTCTCATCGATATTGAGCACCGCTACACCGAGCACGGCGCAGTTGGTGGTGATGAGGGGCAGATAGATGCCGAGGGCTTCATACAGCGGAGGCAGGAACTTCTTGAGTGCCATTTCCACCAGCTGTACCAGCGCGGCGATGACCAGGATGAATACGATGGTCTGCATATAGCCCAGCTCGTATTGATCCAGCAGATAGGTCTGGATGGGCCAGGTGGCGGCGGTGGCCAGTACCATAACAAAGGTAACGGCGACGCTCATGCCGACGGCGGAATCCAGCTTTTTGGAAACGCCGAGGAACGGGCAGATACCCAGGGTCTTGGAGAGGACGAAGTTCTGCGTCAAAATAGCAGAAAGCAGAATGACGATCATTTCTTTCATGCTTCACAGCCTCCTTCCTTATTCTCTGCCGAGGGGCAGCCACCGGCGCAACCGGCGCAGGCGCCGCAGGCAGCGCAATCGAGTTTCTTCTTGGGCTTATGCTTGGCGAACTTATTCATGATGGCGATGAGCACGCCATAGACGAGGAAGCCGCCGGGGGTGAGCTTCATGATCGCGATGGGATCGAACAGATTGGCGGTGAGGGTGATGCCGCACCAGGTACCGCTGCCGAGGATCTCACGCACGGTGGCCATGCAGAACAGAGCAAGGGTGAAGCCCAGGCCCATGCCCAGACCATCGAGGGCGGAATCGATGACATTATTCTTGCTGGCAAACATCTCGGCACGGCCGAGGATGATGCAGTTTACTACGATAAGCGGCAGGAAGATGCCGAGGCTCTGATAGAGGCTCTGCACATAGGCCTGGAGCAGCAGCTGCACCACCGAAACAAAGCCGGCGATGACGACGATGAAGCAGGGAATGCGGACCTTATTGGGGATGATATTGCGCAGCAGGGAGATAACGATATTGGAGCCCAGCAGTACAAAGGTGGCCGCCAGACCCATGCCCAGCGCATTGAGGACCGAGGTGGAGGTAGCGATGGTGGGGCAGGTGCCCAGCACCAGAACCAGAACGGGGTTCTCCTTGATGATACCATTGGTGAAGGTTTTCAGCTTGTTACTCATTTGGTTCCTCACGCTCCTTTCACAGTCTCAAAGGCAGCAAAGGCCAGCTTAACAGCTTCCTTGTAGCCATTGGAGGTATAAGTTGCCTTAGATACCATGGGCAGCTCGCTATCGGGGGTTTCGGCGGTGACGCCGATCCACTTCTTGCTGTAAGAGCTCTTGGCGAGCTTGGAACCGTCAATTCCCTCGTACTCATTGGGGGTCTCGGTGTGCTGATACAGCTTGGAGGCGATGATCGCGCCGTTATTATCAATGGCAACGAGGATATGCAGCTCTCCGCTGAAGCCGGAGGCATGAACATTGAACGCATAGCCCAGCTCGGACTGATAGGCGCTGTCGGTGCCTTCGGGTGCGGTCTCCAGCTCGGTGTAGCCCTCGCCCAGCATTTCGGCGATGAGCTCGGCCTCGGGATAGACCTTTTCCTCGGTGGGAGCTTCGATGGCGATGCCCGCCAGCTCACCGTAAGCGACAAAGGCATTGCCGACTGCGGCATTGAAGCCCTTGGAGGAGAAGGTGGCACCGGAGAGGAACTCGATGCCCTCAAGGTTATAATCCTTGCCGAGATACTGCTCCTGGAAGTGGGCTTCCTTTTCGATGCGGTCGCCAATACCGGGGGTCTCGCCGTGCTCCATGACCTGGGTACCGGTGATGGCGCCGTCGGAGGAGATACCGACCATGATGGTGATCATGCCCGCAAAGCCCTTGCCCTGGGCCTGGAATACATAGCCAGCGCCGTTGCCGGCCTTGTAGGCATTGAGAACATTTTCGGCGGAGACGGTGACTTCCTCGAAGTCGGTGCCATCGGGCAGAACGGCGGAAAGGGCCGCATTGGCCTCGGCAGCCTTGGCCGCGTCAATGACGGGCTTGGTGAGGCCGTAGGTACCCACCAGCGCCGCGGAAACGATGACGCAGATGGCGGTGAGGACGACGATGGGTTTCAGCTTTTCCCATTTCATTTCTCAGCACCTCCCACTCCAAACGGTTTTTTGGCCCCGATCTTATTGAGGTGGGGGCAGATGATATTCATAAGCAGAATGGCGAAGGATACGCCCTCCGGATAGCCGCCGGAGGAATTGCGGATGAGCATGGTGATAATGCCCGCGCCCAGCGCGAATACGACCTTGCCCCACTCGGTAGCGGGAGAGGTGGAGTAATCGGTGAGCATGAAGATGCCGCCCAGCAGCACACCGCCGGTGAGGATCATATAGATGGGATCATAGCCCAGAACGACGCTCATGAGCGCGACGGTAGCCACATACACCAGCGGGATGGTGGGGCTGATGACCCGGCGAACCACCAGATAAACAAAGCCGATGATGAGGGCAATGGCGCAGGTTTCGCCCAGGCAGCCGCCGCGGATACCGAAGAGCAGGTTCTTGACGGCGGGGAGGCTATCCACAGCGCCCTCCTTGATGAGGGCCAGGGGGGTCGCGCCGGAAACGGCATCGATGCCGGGAATGTAGGAATTGGCGGTCGGCCAGGTGGTCATCTGCCCGGCAAAGGCGATAAGCAGGAAGATACGGCCGGTGATGGCGGGATTGGCGAAATTGCAGCCGATGCCGCCGAACAGCTGCTTGACGATAACAATAGCGACAAAGCAGCCGACAATGGCCATCCAGATGGGGAACCCGGCAGGCAGGTTCATTGCCAGCAGCAGACCGGTCACGGCGGCGCTCAAATCCGAAATGGTATTAGTGCGCTTGGTGATCTTACGGAACAGGTACTCGAACAGGATAGAAGCCGCCACACAAACGACCTCCAGCAGCAGGGCGCGGGTGCCAAAAACCAGTACCGACGCCACCACGGCAGGCAGCAGGGCAATGAGGACATCACCCATGACGGAGGTGGTGGAGGCACCGCCGCGGACATGAGGCCCGGCGGAAACCAACAGTTTACGATCAGTCATATTCTACTCCCCTCCCCCTTACTTTTTTATCATCTGCTTGCCCAGCTGGTTATAGACCACCAGGTGGCGCTTGGCAGGACATACATAGGCACAGCAGCCGCATTCCATGCACAGATTGACATGGAGCGCCTTCAGGGCCTCCACATCCTCGGCATGATAGGCGCGATCCAGCGCCGCGGGGCTGAGACTGAGCGGACAGGCCCGCAGGCAGCGGCCGCAGCGGATGCAGGCGGTCTCGGCTGCCATTTTGGCTTCTTTTTCATTAAAGACCAGCAGGCCGTTATTGGTCTTGCTGATGGGGGTCTGGTCATCCCGGCAGGAGGTGCCCATCATGGGGCCGCCCAGGATGATCTCGGCCGGTTCGCCCTTGTAGCCGCCGCAGAAATTGATGATGTCCTCCAGCTTGGTGCCGATGGGAACCCAGACATTCTTCGGCTCGGCTACCGCGCCGCCATCCACCGTGACCATACGGCTGGTAAGCGGCAGGCCGGTCTTGACATACTCCGCCAGCTTGATGACAGTGCCGACATTCATGACCAGCACGCCGACATCACTGGGGAGCTTGCCCTCCGGGATGACACGGCCGGTGGCCTCGTAAACGATGACCTTTTCGGCGCCCTGGGGGTAGCGGGATTTGAGCTCCAGCACCTCCAGCTTGCTGCCCTTCGCCGCGGCGTCGGCCTTGATCTTCTCAATGGCCTTGGGCTTGTTATTTTCGATGCCGATGACCGCGCGGCCGCCCGGCATATGGCGCAGAATGAGCTCCGCGCCCTCCAGCAGCAGGTCGGTCTTTTCCAGCATGATGCGGTAATCGCAGGTGAGGTAGGGTTCACACTCGGCGCCATTGATGACAAGGGTATCGATGGCTGCGCTCTTCAGGCCGGCCAGCTTGACGCTGGTGGGGAATCCCGCGCCGCCCAGTCCCATCAGACCGCAGGCGCGCGCCGCCACCAGAACATCCTCCAGCTCCGCGCCGATGGCGGGCGGAGTGAGGGTCTCATCGATGGTCTGCTCGCCATCGGTGGTGATGACAATGGCTTCCGATTTGGCGCCGCGGGCATTGAAGATCTGCTCGATGGCCTTGACCTTACCCGATACGCTGGAATGGATCGGTGCCGAAACCGCCGCTTCGCTATCGCCGATGAGTTGGCCGACCTTAACGGTATCGCCAACCTTTACGACAGGCTTGCAGGGGGCGCCGATGTGCTGAGACATGGAAATGGTGACCTCGGCCGGAACCGGCATGATCACGCTTTCCAACTCGGCTGTGTTCTTTTGGTGCTTCACATGGATGCTGGGAAGCGAATGGAACATAGCCACAGGTATCCCTCCTAATTGTTTATTTTAGGCTTAAGCGGTCCAGATAGGGCATGACAACCCGCAGGGCCATCCCGGTGATGGCGCCCATGAGCAGTCCCGCCGCTAAAAGAACCGGCAAGTAGTACCAAACATATTGATTGCTGATGATGAACCGGGCCGCGATGAGCTGGCCCACATTGTGCGCCGCGCCGCCGAAAACGCTGAGCAGCAGATACTGCCGGCGAATGCCCGGCAGCAGGCTGAGCAGCAGCATGACCGTGACCGAGGCAATACCGCCGGACGCGCTCATGGCGGCGGCCACCGCCCCGCGGGTAAGCAACACAAACAGGGACTTGAGCACCGCGATGGTGTAGCCGCTGACCGGCCCCAGCACAAACAGGGCGTACATGGTGACAATATTGGAAAGGCCCAGCCGGATGCCCGGCGGCAGCATGGGCAAAGCGGGCAGCAGCGACTCCAGGAAGCTGAGTGCCATGGCCAGCGCGAACAAAAGGCCCATCAAAGCCAATCTTTTTACTTTGCAGTTACGGTTCTGTGCTGCCATTTGCTTCTCCCATAGTGGTACATCATTTATTTTAGTTGCTTTTGGGTGTAATTTCAACCAAAAAGCCGCTATTTTACCGCCGAATTTTAATAAAAAAATATCATTTTAGTTATAACTAATGCTGAAAGCGGTAACGGTGCCTGACAAAAAACTGGTGAAGTACAAATGCCTCATACTTCACCAGTTGATGTATGGATTATCTTGGAAGGTCAATCCAGATCGCAGCCGGTGCAGCCTTCGCAGTCGCCTTCGCAATCCAGGTCATCCAGATCGAACTCCAGCTTTTCGCCGCAGTTGGGGCAGTCAATCTCCCCTTCGCACAGCATGCTTTCATCCACGCAGATGGTATCGCCGCAGGTGGGGCACTTTACTTCATACAGGGGCTCGTCCTCATCATCGAACTCATCATAGTCATCCAGACCATAATCATCGTCCTCATCAAAGTCGTAGTCCTCATCCTCATCGTCTTCCTCATACAGGGCGTCTTCCACATCCTGCAGATCATCATCGATGGCATCGACGACTTCGCCCAGCTCCTCTACCGCGTCCTCCAGATCGGTAACGGAGAGCGCCAGGTCATCCAGCACCTCGATGACATTGAGCAGAACTTTGCCTTCGGCAGTGGTATCGGTCAGCTTGAGGCCATCGGCCAGGCCGCGCAGATAAGCAACTTTTTCAATAACAGTCATTTTTGTAACCTCCCTTATGGTATGGGTGTAGATAATGACAACCGGCGTAAAATGAGATTTACGCTCTTTCCATGTACTCACCGGTTCTGGTATCCACACGGATCATATCGCCCTCATTGATGAACAGGGGTACCTTGATCTCGGCGCCGGTTTCCAGGGTGGCGGGCTTGAGGGTATTGGTGGCGGTATTGCCGGCAAAGCCGGGATCGGTCTTGGTGACCTCCAGCTCCATGAAGAAGGGAGGCTCTACGCCGAACACGCTGCCCTTGTAGGAAAGGATCTTGCAGACGGTGTTCTCCTTGACGAACTTGAAGTTATCGCTGAGAATGCTCTTGTTGATCGGGATATTCTCGTAGGTCTCCTGATCCATGAAATAGTACAGGTCACCATCGGAATACAGATATTCCATATCCTTTCTCTCGATATAGGCGGTCGGGTACTTATCAGAGGGGTTGAAGGTACGCTCGGTGACAGCACCGGTGATCACATTGCGGATCTTGGTGCGGACAAAAGCGGCGCCCTTGCCGGGTTTAACATGCTGGAACTCGATGATCTGATAGACATTGCCATCCATATCAAAGGTCACACCATTGCGAAAATCGCCTGCACTTACCATAATACAAAAACCTCCAGGATATAATGTACGGATTTAACTATCTGATTTTAACATATACCGGTGCATAAATGCAAGGGTTTTTCACAGGATAATGAGCTCTTTGGGGCTGTTTGTCAAATCTTTTGTGCCATCCGGGGCAAGCCAAACCATATCCTCGATGCGGACGCCGAAGCGGCCCTCCAGGTAGATGCCGGGTTCCACGGTGATGACCATGCCCTCCTTGGCGGTGGTCTCCGGGGCGATGGAGGGAGAAAAGCCGGGCATTTCGTGGATCTCGATGCCGACGGAATGGCCCAGGCTGTGGCCGAAGCAGCCCTCATAGCCGGCATTGTAGATGAGCTCACGGGCGGCGGCATCCACGGCGCGGCAGGAAGCGCCCACAACGGCCTTTTCGATGCCGAGGAGCTGGGCGGCCAGGACGGTATCATACACGCGGCGCATCTCCTCGGTCGGCTCGCCGACGGCAACGGTACGGGTCATATCGGAGCAGTAGCCGCCCCAGTAGGCGCCGTAATCCATAGTGAAGAAGTCGCCCTGCCGCAGGGGACGGTCGCCGGGGACGGCGTGGGGCTTGGCGGAATTGGGACCGCCGGCGGCAATGGTCTCAAAGGCAAGGCCATCCGCGCCCAGACGGCGCATGCAGTATTCCAGGTAGGCGGCAACCTCTTTTTCGGTCTTGCCGGGCTTGATGAAATCGAGGATCTCCAGGAAGGCGGCATCGGTGATGCTTTGCGCCTTGCGGATGGCGGCAATCTCCTCCTCGTCCTTGAGGGAGCGCATCTCCAGGATCTTATCATTGAGGGCGGCGGCAGTGAGGAACTCCACCTGCGGCAGACGGGAACGGTACTGCTCCAGGCTACCCACGGTGATGTAGTCGGTTTCGATGGCGACGGTTCTGGCGCCGTGCTTCTTCAGCAGCTCGCCCAACTGGTCGTACAGCTTATCCTGCAGGATGACCTCGGCCCCGGTGACGGTGGCCTTGGCGACCTCGATATAGCGGAAATCAATGATGAAGTAGGCAGCATCCCGGAACGCCAACAGTGTGCCGGCGGTGGAGCCCAGTCCGGTAAAGTAGCGGCGGTTCACATCGGAGGTAATGAGAGCGGCATCGGCCCCCTCCGGCAAGGCTTTCATCAGTTTTTCAATGCGGTTCATGCTTGATTCTTCCTTTCTGCGGCTTGGTTATAAAGATCTCTCATGGTGGCGGCGTCCTCCGCCTGGGTTCCAGCCGATTCACAGATGATGGTGGGCTGGCTGTCGTACTTGACCAGCACCTCTGCCAACGGCGCAAAGTAGGGGCCGTAGGTGGTATCGGCAAAGGTGAGGTGGCGTTTTTCCCCGCCGTTTTCGGTGTACTCTATCTGAGAAAAATGGGAATGGAAGCACTTCATGCGCTGCTCCCCTATCTCATTTTTCATGGTCAGCAAAATGTGCTCGTAGTCCTCCGCCCCGCGGATGCTGCCCAGCGTGCGGGCATTGAGGTGGCCGAAATCGATGCAGGGCAGCAGGCGGTCATCCAGCCGGCACAGCTCCATGACCTCCTCCAGCGTGCCCAGCTGGTTAAACTTGCCCATAACCTCCGGGCAGACGATGATGTGCCCCAGGTGGGCCTCATCCAGCGCTGCCAGCGCCTGCTTTAAGGTCTCTCCCGCAAGGGAAAGCGCCTCCTCCCGACTGATCTTGGCACAGGAGCCGGAGTGGACCACGATGCGGCGGGCGCCCATCAGGTCGGCGGCTTCGGCGGATTCCAGAATGTACTTGATGCTGTTCTGACGCTTTTCTTCCTCCACGCTGGAAAGGGAGATGTAATACGGCGCGTGCAGCGAAAGCTGGATATCCCGCGCCTCGCAGCCGGCCTTCAGCTTCAGTACACCTTCACGATTGATACGCACCCCGCGGCCGCACTGGTATTCGTAGGCATTCAGGCCCATCTTTTCCAGGTATTCCGGGATCTGCGGGGTGGATTTATAGCCCATGGCGGTAAAGCTTTCGCTGTTCCCGGCAGGCCCTATTCTTATCATTCGGCATTCCTCCTTTTGCGGCGGTGGTAAAGGCGCAGCAGCGGTTTTTCCAGCGGACGCTTGATGCGGTACAGGCCGTAGCCTTCTTCGGCGTAGGGCTCCACCAGAATGGTGACACAGCCGCACAGGTTGCCGCACAGGATATCGGTAAAGAGCTGATCCCCGATGAGGGCGGTCTGCCGCGGGCTGACGCCAAACTCCTTCATCTTGGCCAGGGCCACCTTCTTTTGGGGCTTGGCGGCATCGGCAATGTAGCCCAGCCCCAGGCGATTGGCAAAGGGCGCGACCCGCAGCTCGTGATTATTGGAGATGACAAAAAGCCGCAGCCCGGCCGCCCGCTGGCGCTCCAGCCAGTCCATCACCTCCGGCTTTATTTCCTGGCTGTTATCACCGGTCAGGGTGTTATCCACATCCAAGAGCAGGGCACGGATGCCATGCCGGATAAAAAAATCCGTTGGGATCTCCTCGATGCGGTGGAAATCGTATTGCGGGGTCAAAAGCGGCAAGGGCTCACGCTCCTTTCGGTTGGTTCGGCTCTATTATAGCAACTTGAGTGGGGAAAAGAAAGCCCCATTTCCCGCTCTTTCCCCGATTTGTGCAAATGGAAAAGGCAGACGAGGATAAACCCATCTGCCTTTATTCCGGTTGCAATAAAGATCAAGATTACTTGTACTTGCGCTTACGAGCAGCCTCGGACTTTTTCTTGCGCTTAACGGAAGGTTTCTCATAATGCTCACGCTTGCGGACTTCCGCCAGAACGCCAGATCTAGCGCAGGAACGCTTAAACCGTCTGAGAGCACTATCCAGCGACTCGTTATCTTTTACTCTGATCTCTGCCATTTACTATTCCCTCCCTACGCCCTACGGCTGGAGTTATATCCTAATAACAGGATAACACATAGATTATACAATAAGGCATTTTACTATGTCAAGAGATTTTTATTGAACAAGGCCCTTCAATTTATTATTTTGCCACGATATTGTAGAGCTTACCCTTCACATATATTTCCTTGATGACGGTCTTGCCAGCCAAAGCAGCCTGCACATTGGCATCGGCCATTACCAGCGCCTTTACCGCTTCCTCGGTGCTGTCGGTGGGAATCATGAGGCGGGCCTTGATCTTGCCGCTGACCTGCACCGCGATCTCCGCGGCGGCATCCACGCATTTAGCGGGGTCGTACTCCGGCCACTTGGCCCGCGCCAGCATTTCCTTGTTGCCCAGCACTTCGTTGATCTCCTCGGTGAGATGGGGAGCGAAGGGATTGAGCAGGGTAATGAAGGTCATCAGCTCGCCGCGGGTGACGCTGCCCTTATCGTAAATTTCATTCAGCACGCTCATCATGGCAGCAATGGCGGTATTGCACTTGAGGCCCTCGATATCCTCGCTGACCTTTTTGATCATCTTGTGGAAGCTGCCCTCCAGCTCGGGGGAATAGCCTTCCTCGGGGGTCATCATATCGGTGAGGGCGGCCACACGCTCCAGGAAGCGCTTGCTGCCCTTGATGGAGGAGGTGTTCCAGGGGGCGGTCTTTTCAAAGTCGCCGATGAACATCTCGTACATTCTCAAGGTATCAGCGCCGTACTGGGCCACCACATCGTCTGGATTTACCACATTGCCGCGGGATTTGCTCATCTTTTCGCCGTTTTCGCCCAGGATCATGCCGTGGCTGGTGCGTTTGGCATAGGGCTCCTTGCAGGAAACAACACCGATATCATACAGGAACTTGTGCCAGAAGCGGGAGTACAAGAGGTGCAGCGTGGTGTGCTCCATGCCGCCGTTGTACCAGTCTACCGGCATCCAGTAGTCCAGCGCTTCCTTGGCGGCCAGCGCATTCACATTGTGCGGGTCACAGTAGCGCAGGAAGTACCACGAGGAACCGGCCCACTGGGGCATGGTATCGGTCTCCCGCTCGGCGGGACCGCCGCAGCAGGGGCAGGTTGTCTTTACCCAGTCGGTCAGCTTGGCCAGCGGGGATTCACCGTTATCGGTGGGCTCATAGCTTTCCACCTCCGGCAGGCGCAGGGGCAGCTCACTTTCGGGGATGGCCACCCAGCCGCACTTGGGACAGTTCACCAGCGGGATAGGCTCACCCCAATAGCGCTGACGGGAGAATACCCAGTCACGCAGCTTGTAGTTGACCTTGGTCTCGCCCTTCTTCTGCTCCTCCAGCCACTTGATAATGGTCTTTTTGGCTTCCTCCACGGTCAGGCCATCCAGGAAACCGGAATTGACCATAATGCCGGTAGCGCAATCGGTAAAGGCTTCCTTTTCCACATCGCCGCCCTTTACCACCTCGATGATAGGCAGACCGAACTTTTTGGCGAACTCCCAGTCACGGGTATCGTGGCCGGGTACCGCCATGATGGCGCCGGTGCCGTAGCTCATCAGAACATAATCGGAAATAAAGATGGGGATCTCTTTGCCATTGACGGGATTGATAGCCGCCACGCCCTCCAGCCGCACGCCGGTCTTATCTTTGGCCATTTCGGTGCGCTCAAAATCGGACTTGCGGGCGGAGACCTCCTGATACTCCCGGACAGCATCCATATTGGTGATGCGGTCCGCCCACTTTTCGATGTAAGGGTGTTCCGGCGACATAACCATGTAGGTAGCGCCAAAGAGGGTATCGGGACGGGTGGTATAGATGAGCAGCTTATCGCCGCCGGTGGTATCAAATTCAACCTCGGCGCCGGTGGAGCGGCCGATCCAGTTGATCTGGGAGGTCTTAACACGCTCCAGATAGTTGACATCGGAGAGGTCATCAATGAGGCGCTGGGCGTAGGCGGTAATCTTCAGCATCCACTGGCTCTTTACCTTGTGGATGACCTCGCTGCCGCAGCGCTCGCACACGCCGTTGACCACCTCCTCATTGGCCAGCACGCACTTGCAGCTGGTGCACCAGTTGACGGACATCTCCTTTTTGTAGGCCAGGCCTTTTTTGAAAAGCTGGAGGAAGATCCACTGGGTCCACTTGTAGTAGCCGGGATCGGTGGTATTGATCTCCCGGTCCCAATCGAAGGAGAGGCCGAGGCTCTTGAGCTGGGCCTTAAAGTGTGCCACATTCTGCGCGGTGACGATCTCCGGGTGGATGTGGTTTTTGATGGCGAAATTTTCGGTGGGCAGGCCAAAGGCATCCCAGCCCATGGGGTACAGCACATTATAGCCCTGCATCCGGCGCTTTCTGGCTACGATATCCAGCGCGGTGTAGGAACGCGGATGGCCGACATGCAGTCCCTGACCGGAAGGATACGGGAACTCCACCAGCGCATAGTATTTGGGCTTGGTGTAGTCATTTTCGGCATGGAATACATGGGCTTCTTCCCACTTTTTTTGCCACTTCGGTTCAATTTCCTTAAATTCGTGTTTCAACGGTCTGTCCTCCCAACCTCATTCGGCGCTTAGGGCGCTTGATCAAATTTATTTTTTCTCGCCTTCCAGCTCCAGCGGCAGGCGGGGGGCATCGGCCCATACACGGTCGATGCTGTAAAAATTGCGGGTCTCGGCATAGAAAATATGCACGATGACATCGCGGTAGTCCATTAGGATCCACTGGGCGGAGCTGCGGCCCTCGATGCGCTTGGGCTCGATGCCCTGGCGACCCAGGTATTCATCCAGGTCCTCGCACAGCGATTTGACCAGTGTGGTATTGCTGGCAGTGGCCACCACAAAGTAATCCCCGATGGTGGTCAGCTCGCCGATCTGGATGACCTCCAGGTCGGTCGCCTTTTTACTATCCAGAAATTTGGCGATAGAAAGAGCAAGTTCTTTGGAATTCATTCTTTTTCCTCCTTGCAGAGTTTTACATATTCATTGTAGGCCTGCCAGCTTTCCCGGCAGAGGGGGCTTTTCCGGCGGCACAGCTTGCCGATGGTATAGCACAGCGCGTACAGCATCGCCCCATCCAGGGAGCGATCGGCCCAGCGGCGCATCTCGGCTACATCAGGGTAGTGCCGCCCCTCCTCGGTCAGGTCCGCCAGGTACACGATCTTTTCCAGGCGGCTCATACCGGCCCGGCCGGTGGTGTGGTAGCGCACCGCGTTTTCGATATCTTTATCACGGACACCGTAGCGCCCCAGAATTTCCGCTGCCGCGAAGCCGTGAATGAGCTGCGGCTGCTCCCGGAAATCGATTTCGGTCATTATAGCACTTCGCCTCATGATTTGCAATGCTTCTGGGAGGGGCATTTCCTTACAGCAGTCATGCAGTATCCCCGCTATCGCCGCCTTTTCGGGGTCTTCTCCCCAGCGGCGGGCCAGGCGTTCTGCTTCCTTTTCCACCCCAAGGGAATGGCGGTAGCGTTCCTCGCTCATCAGCGGGCGGATGGCTTCCCTCATTTCTTGCCGGGTCATTGGTCCTCCCCCTTATACAGGCCGTGGGCGGCAATGTATTCCGCCACCGCAGGCGAAAGATCCCCGCAGGGCTCCCCGGCGCGCAGCATCTGCCTTATTTCAGTGGAGGACACCACCCGCACGGGATTATCCAAGAAGATGCTGAGCACCCCTTCCCGCGCCAGCAGGCGGGCCTGCTGATAGAGGGCTTCCTTATCGTCCTCTTCCCGGCTGGCCACCGCCAGCGTGCACATTCTGCCCAGCGCCTGCCATTCCCGCCATGCGGTAAAGGTCAGGTAGTTATCCGTACCCATGATGAGGTAAAAATCGTCCTCGGAGTAGCATTCCCGCATATGCCGCATGGTCTCGATGGTATAGCTGACGCCGCCGCGGGTCAGCTCATAGTCATCCGCCAGGATATTCGGCAGCCCCTGCAGGGCCAGCCGGCACATTGCCAGCCGGTCCTCCCCTGCGGCCAGATCAGGCGAAGCCTTATGCGGCGGGATAAAGGCGGGGATAACATGCAGGCAATCCAGCCGCAGCTGCTTTACCGCTTGACGGCATACCCCTACATGGCCCAGGTGGATGGGATTGAAGGTACCGCCGTAAAAACCGATTCTTGCCACTTTTCTCCCCTCCGTTACCGCAGGTCAATGATGGTCTTTTCGGGGTTTTTGCGGTACAGGGTCACCTTGCGGCCCACCACCTGCACCACCTCGGCGCCGGTGGCCTCCGCCAGGATCGCCGCCATCTCCCTGGGGGTCTCCGGGGCGGTCTCCAGCACCGTCAGCTTGATAAGCTCCCGGGCAGTCAGGGCGTCATCCACCTGCTTTTGCAGCGCCTCGCCCATGCCGTTTTTGCCCACCTGCAGAATTGCCTCTACCGTATTGGCATAGGAGCGCAGCTTGGCTCTCGTTTTGGAATCCATCATATCATTCTCCTTCTTTTCTGTCTTTCAGCTTCTCATACAGTGCCGCCAGCGCCCGTCCCCGGTGGCTGATGGCATCCTTGGCGGGGCCGTCCAGCTCTGCAAAGCTGCGCTCCCCTACCATGAACAGCGGGTCATACCCAAAGCCGTTCTGTCCGTGCAGCCGGCGGGCAATGGTCCCTTCGCAGGCGCCCTCGCACTGCACGATGTCAACCTCCCCGAATACCGCGCAGATGGCGCAGACAAACCGTGCTGTGCGCCTTTCATCCGGGATATTTTCCATCTCCCGCAGCAGCTTGGCGTTATTGGCGGCGGAATCGTGCCCCTCCCCGGCATAGCGGGCGGAGTACACCCCCGGCGCGCCGTTCAGGGCATCCACACACAGTCCCGAATCATCCGCCACGGTGGGCAGGCCGGTGGCCCGGTAAATGCCCATCGCTTTCAGGTATGCATTCTCGGCAAAGGTCTTCCCTGTTTCCTCGATATCTAGGTCCGGCGGGCATACGGCATCCTGCGGGATGACCTGCCAGCCCAACGGGGCCAGGATGCGCTGGAATTCCTCCACCTTGTGCTCGTTTTTGGTCGCTAATATCAGCTTCATTCCTCGTCCTCGTTCAGCAGCAGCGCCTGGGCAAATTCTGCAGCGCTGAAGGGGGTCAGATCCCCAATGCTCTCGCCGGTGCCCACAAACTTGATGGGCAGCCCCAGCTGATCCCGGATAGCGATGGCCACACCGCCCTTGGCAGTGCCGTCCAGTTTAGTCAAGATGATGCCGGTGACGCCGCAGGCCGCGGCAAATTCCCGCGCCTGGTTCAGCCCATTCTGCCCGGTGGTGGCATCCAGCACCAGCAGTGTTTCACGACTGCAGCCGGGGGCTTCCCGCTCCAGCACACGGTCTATTTTGGCCAGCTCCTCCATCAGGTTTTTCTTGGTGTGCAGGCGGCCCGCCGTATCACAGATGAGCACATCCACATTTCTGGCCTTAGCGGCGGTGATGCTATCATACACCACCGCGGCGGGGTCGGCGCCCTCGGCGTGCTTTATCATCTGGCAGCCTACCCGTTCCGCCCAGACGCCCAGCTGCTCACCGGCCGCCGCCCGGAAGGTATCCGCCGCGCCCAGCAGCACCTTTTTGCCTTGGCCCTGCAGCCAATAGGCCAGCTTGCCGATGGAGGTGGTCTTGCCCACCCCGTTGACGCCGACCACCAGCACCACGCTGGGCTTGGTCTCCGTCACCAGCGGCTCATCCGGCTCCATCAGCTCGGTCACGATCTCGCAGAGATTCTCCCGCAGCTCGGTGGAATCAATGTTCCGGCGCTTGATGCGCTCGCCCAGCCGGGAGCAGATCTTGCCCGCTGTGGTCACACCCACATCGGCCAGGATGAGGATCTCCTCCAGCTCCTCCAAGGTATCAAAGGTGATCTTCCCGGAGAAACTATCCAGCTCCAGGCTCAGGCTCTGCTTGGTCTTTTTTACGCTTTTGCGGAAAATATCAAAAAATCCCATTGGTTCTCCTTAGTTCAGGCTCTTGCCAAATTTCTTTTCCATCTCGGCCACATCCAGCCGCAGCAGCTTACTGATGCCCTCCTCCTCCATGGTGACGCCGTACAGGACGTCGCCCTGCTCCATGGTGCCGCGGCGGTGGGTGATGGAGATGAACTGGGTGTGATCGGTCATGCGGTGCAGGTAGGCGGCAAACTTGCCGACATTCACATCGTCCAGTGCCGCCTCTATCTCATCGATGAGAACGAACGGCGCGGGATTGACCCGCAGGATGGCAAAGTAGATGCAGATGGCCACAAAGGCCTGCTCACCGCCGGAAAGGGCGGAAAGATTCTTGATGATCTTGCCGGGCGGCTGCACGATAATCTCGATGCCCGTTTCTAGGGGATCGGTGGCATCGGTCAGGCGCAGCTCGGCATGTCCGCCGCCAAAGAGCTCCCGGAAGATCTCGCCAAAGTAGCGGTTGATGCCCGCAAAACGCTCGGTAAAGATCGCGCTCATCTGGGCCGAAAGCTCGGTGATGAGCCGTGTCAGCTCCTTCTTGGCATTTTCGGCGTCGTCTATCTGCTCCTTCATAAAGCGGTACCGGCCGCTCACTTCCTCGTATTCCTCAATGGCTGCCACATTCACGGCACCCAGCGCCCGTATCTTGCCGCGCAGCTCGGAGAGGCGCTTCTGCGCCGCCCCCACATCCTCCAGCGGGATGGCCTGTTCGGCCGCTTCGCTGCGGGTCAGCTCATATTCCTCCCACATCTTGGCGCTGATGCTGTTCTGCTGCTCCTGCATACCTTCGCTCTTTTCCTGCAGGCGCAGCAGCTCGCTGGCGGCCGCCTCCCGGCGGGAGATGACATCGCTGTTTTCCTTGGAGAGGATATTGCGGCGCATTTCCAGCTGGTCACGCTGTGCATCGGCGTCCTTGATATCCCGGTGCAGCTCCTCGATCTCGCTGCTGCCGCTTTGCGCCCCGGCGGTAATCTGCTCGATCTCCTCCCGGATGGCCTCATTATCCTTTTTCAGCTGCTCCTGTCGTTCCCGCAAGGCGGCCAGGGCGGCCTCACTGCCGCTTTGCTGGCCCTCCATCTGCTCAATGGCCATCTGGACGGCTTCGCAGTCCTTCTGCCGGGCGATGTCCTCCATCTGCAGGGCAGTCACCTTTTCGGCAGCTTCGGTGATGGCCGCAGTCAACATTTCGTGGGCAGCCATACCCTCGGCCGAAAGCCTGGTCAGCCGCTCCACCTCTTCGGTCAGTTTCTTTACCAGCTCGCCGCCGGAGATTTTCTGCTGGCGCAGCTGCTCCATACGGGCGGTCAGGTCATCGTATTCCCGCAGCGCCTGCTCGTTCAGGCGTTCGGCTTCCTCCACATTGGCGGCCAGGCGGTCCACCAGCGTCTGGGCGGAAATGAGATCCTCCCGCGCGGTCTTTTCCTCGGCCTCTATGCCGTCCACCGTCGCCTGAATGGTATCGGTCTCCCGGCGCAGCTCGGTCAGCTGGGCCTCCAGCTCCTCCGCCTGCTTTGCGTATTTCTTCGCCTCTGCGGTCAGGGCGTCTATCTCTCCCCGGCGGGAAAGAATGGACGCGTTCTTATTGACGGAACCGCCGGTAAGGCTGCCGCCGGCATTCACCACCTGGCCATCCAGCGTCACCACCCGGTAGCGGTAGCTGTACGCCTTGGCGATGGCGGTCGCGGCGTCAATGTCCTCCGTCACAATGGTGCGTCCCAGCAGGGAATCCATCACCACACGGTAGCGGTCATCGCACTGCACCAGCTCGCTGGCCAGGCCCACATAGCCACCTCGGGCGGCCAAGTCGCTTTCCCTTACCGGGTTCGCCTTGAGATTGGTCAGCGGCAGGAAGGTGGCCCGTCCGACGCCCCGCTCCTTCAGCAGCGCGATGGCCCGCTTGGCCGCGCCCTCATCCTGCGCCACGATATTCTGGATCGCCGCGCCCAGCGCGATCTCCACAGCGGTAGAATAGCGGTTTTCGGTCTTGATCAGGCTGGATACCGGACCCACGATGCCCCGCAGGGCACCCGCGCCGGCCTGCTTCATCACAAACTTAACGCTGTTATTAAAGCTCTCGTAGTTCTTTTCCAGGTCGGAGAGCACCTGCGCACGCTGCAGTTTCTCACCGGCCAGCTTTTCGCTGTTGCGCTGGCGGCTCTCCGCCTCGGCCTGCTTATCACTGCGGCTTTTCAGCTTATACAGGTAGCCGTTCTTGCTGTTCTGCAGGCTTTGCAGCCGTTCCTGCAGCTCTTCGGCAAAGGCCTTATGTCCGGCCAGTTCTTCCCGCAGGCGGCTCAGATTTTCATCCTTGTCCTTGGCCTGTCCGCGCAGCGCTTCCAGGCGGGTCACCGTTTCCTCGGCCAGCGTTCCTGCCGTCTCGGCCGAAAGCTCCGCCCGGTGGATCTGCCCCTGCAGCTCCTCCTTTTGCAGCGCCAGCGCGCTCTGCTCCGCCGCCAGGCGGTGCTCCTCCTGCCGCTGAGCCTCCAGCGCCTTTTGCCCCCCCTCCAGGGCTTCGCGGGTCTTTTGGGCCTCGTCCAGGCGGTTTTGGTAATCCTCCCGCAGGGCAGTCAGCTTTTCCTCCAGCTCCCCGGCGGAAAGCTCGCTGCGCTCCAGCTCCTTTTCCAGCTCGGCGATGGTATCGTTATTATGATCAATGGTATTCTGCTTGACCGCCGCCTCCACCTTAGCGTTGGAGATCGCGTCCTCAAACTCCTTGATGCGCTCGCGCTTATGCTCAATATACAGGTTCGCGTCCTGTGTTTTGTGCTGGATCTCCTCCAGCTCCCGCTCGATCTCATCCAGCCGCCTTTGGGCGGTGGTGCGGTCATTAGCAGCCAGCAGGGTCTTGTCCTCCAGCTCCGCCAGCTGCCGGCCCAGTTTGGTCAGCTGCTCCAGCCACAGGCTGATCTCCAGCGACTTCTTTTCCCCGGCCAGCACCACATACTGCTTGGCCTTTTCGCTCTGGGCCTTCAGGGGGCCTACCCGGTCCTCCAGCTCCTGCATGATATCCCGCAGGCGCACCAGGTTATCCTCGGCCTGCTGCAGCTTGCGCTCCGCTTCGGTCTTGCGGTAGCGGAACCGGGAGATTCCAGCGGCTTCCTCGAAAATTTCCCGCCGCTGGGTGCTTTTCGCGCTCACGATCTCCGCGATCTTGCCCTGCTCAATGACCGAATAGCCATCCCGTCCAAGGCCTGTATCCATAAACATCTCGTTGATATCCCGCAGGCGCACCGGGTTATTATTGATGCGGTATTCGCTTTCTCCGCTGCGGTACAGCCGCCGGGTGATGACCACCTCATCGCTGTCGATATCAATGCTGCGGTCGGTATTATCAATAAACAGGCTCACCCATGCAAAACCGGTCGGCTTGCGGCTGATGGACCCGCCGAAAATAACATCCTCCATCTTGGCGCCGCGCAGGCTCTTCACTGATTGCTCGCCGAACACCCACTTGATGGCGTCGCTGATATTGCTTTTGCCGCTGCCGTTTGGCCCCACAATGACCGTAATCCCGTCATCGAAGGTCAGCTTTGTGCGGTCGGGGAAGGACTTGAACCCCTGCATTTCCACCGCTTTCAGCTTCATGGCATCTCCTCCTGTCCTGTCAGGTTTCTCTCGTTTTGGGGCAAATTGCATACTAACTCATTATAGGGTAATATTATACTCCTTTTTTGCCCTTTTCACAAGAAAATCTTTTCTCTTCGCCTTATTTGCGGTATAATGGTCCCATCACCGCAAGGAGGTCGTTCTATGATCCGTAGAATTATCCAGATAGATAAGGAAAAATGCACCGGCTGCGGCATCTGCGCCGCCGCCTGCCACGAGGGCGCCATCGGCATGGTGGAGGGCAAGGCCCGCCTGCTGCGCGATGACTACTGCGATGGTCTGGGCGACTGCCTGCCCGCCTGTCCCACCGGGGCCATCACCTTTGTGGAGCGGGAAGCCGCCGCCTACGATGAAGCCGCCGTGCAGCAGCACATGGCCCAAAAGAAGGCCGCCTTCCATGGCTGTCCCGGTTCCGCCACCAAGCTGTTCCAGCGGCAAGCCGCTCCCGCTGGGGATGGCACTATCCCCTCTCAGCTGGCCCAGTGGCCCTGCCAGATCCGCCTGATCTCCCCCGGGGCGCCCTGCTTTGCCGGCGCGCATCTGCTCATCGCCGCCGATTGCACCGCCTACGCCTATGCTGATTTCCACCGGGACTTCATGCAGGGACATGTCACCCTCATCGGCTGTCCCAAGCTGGATGCCTACGACTACGCCGAAAAGCTCACCGCCATTCTCGCGGCCAATTCCATCCAAAGCGTCACCCTGCTGCGCATGGAGGTCCCCTGCTGCGGCGGGCTGGAGCACGCCGCCCACACTGCTCTGGCTGCTAGCGGCAAGGCGATCCCCCTGCGGGTCGTCACCATCCGCACCAATGGCACCCTGCTGTAACTCCCCAATAAAAATCACAAGCCGGTACTCCTTTTACGGAATACCGGCTCATTTTTGGTTTTCATTCCTCACCCATCAGGGTCAGTGCCTCATGGGCTGCCGCCTGCTCGGCACCCTTTTTGCTGCGGCTCGCACCACGGCCTATCACATTGCTGTTCAGGTGTACTTCCACCACAAACTTTTTATCGTGGTCCGGTCCTTCGGCGGAAACCAGCACATACTCTACCCGTTCCTCCGGGTTCTTCTGGATGATCTCCTGCAGGCGGGTCTTGTAGTCCACAAAGGGCGCCGCCTCATGGGTCAGGTCCTCCTCCACAAAGGGCAGCACAAACCGCTGGGCCGCCTCCAGCCCGCCGTCCAGGTAAATGCCGGCGATCAGCGCCTCAAAGGCATCGCTCACCACCGAGGGCCGCTCCCGGCCGCCGGTCTGCTCCTCGCCATGACCCAGCAGCAGCTCCTGGCCCAGCTGTATCTTCTGGGCAAATTCAAACAGGCTCTTTTCGCACACCAGGCTCGCGCGAATTCTGGTCAGGTCGCCCTCCGCCAGGTGGAACTTATGGAAGATATGATCCGCCACAATGATGGAAAGCACCGCGTCTCCCAGAAACTCCATCCGCTCGTTGCACTCTATTTTCTGCCGGCTTTCATTGGCGTAGGAGGAATGAATCAGCGCGCGCTCCAAAAGCGCTTTATCGTGAAAACGATAACCGATCCTCTCCTGCAAAGCCTCCATGGACATAACTGCACCCTCTTTTACTTGGATATAATTTATTCCGCCTCAGCGGTCTCGACCGCCAGCTGGCTTTCCATCTCGCCGATGATATTATTCTCACAGCAGCTGATGGCCTGCCGTATGGCATTGTAGAAGGCCTTGGCATCGCTGCTGCCATGCGCCTTAATGACCGGCTTCTTGGTGCCCAGCAGCAGGGCCCCGCCGTATTCGGCGGAATCAAACTTCCGCTTAAAGGCACCCAGGTCCTTCTTCACCACCGCGGCCGCCAGCTTATTGGGAAGGGATTTCATAAAGATCCCCTTGATCTCGCTCATAAAGAGCTTAGCCAGGCCCTCGGTGGTCTTCAGGATGATATTCCCGGTAAAGCCGTCACACACTGCCACATCGCAGCCGCCCAGCGGCACCTCGCGCGCTTCCACATTGCCGATGAAGTTGTACCCGGCCTCTTTCATCAGGCCGTAGGCCTCCACCTGCAATTCGGTGCCCTTGGTTTCTTCCACACCGATATTCACCAGGCCCACACGGGGGTTCGGCACCCCCAGAATGCGCTTCATATATACCGAGCCCATCAGCCCAAACTGCCGCAGCATTTCGGGGCGGCAGTCGTGGTTCGCGCCGGAATCCAGCATCATAAAGCAGCCATCCTTGCAGGGCACCACGGTGCCGATGGCCGGGCGCTTCACGCCCTTGATGCGCTTGACAATGAGCGTGCCGCCCACCACCAGCGCGCCGGTGCTGCCGGCCGAAACAAAGGCTTCGCCCCCGCCCTCCGCCAGCATCTGGAGTCCGCGCGCCATGCTGCTGTCCTTGTATTGCTTCATAATAGCGGTCGGCTCCGCTTCCATCGGGAAGACATCCGGGGCCTCCGCTATCGTCATCCCCTCCAGGGAAACACCCAGCTCCGCCGCCCTTGCACGCAGCTTTTCGCCGTCGCCGGTCAGTATGATCTCACACTTCCATTGATCTGCCGCCATGCGGCAGCCCCGCAGTACCGCCTCCGGGGCGTTATCCCCGCCATAGGCATCCACTATAATTCTCATCGTTCTTCCCTCGCTTTCCGGTAAGATTCCATCGCAGCCATCGCCCGGTCGGCCATGGCCTGGTAGCGCTCCTGCTTGCCCTTTATCAGCTCCGGCAGCGGCGGCAGAATGCCCATATTGCTGCCCATCGGCTGGAAATCCTCCACGCTCTCATCACTGATATACCGGCACAGAGCGCCCATCATCGTTTCGGGCGGGGGCAGCAGCGGCTCCTTGCCCTGCAACCGGTCCGCCACGGCATGCGCCGCCAGTATCCCGCTCGCCGCGGATTCGATATACCCCTCCACGCCGGTCATCTGCCCGGCAAAGCTGATCCTCGGCTCTTTTTTCAGCCGGAAAAATCCATCCAGCAGCCGGGGCGAATCCAGGAAGGTATTGCGGTGCATCACGCCGTACCGCACAAATTCCGCATTTTCCAGCCCCGGGATCATCGAAAAGACCCGCTTTTGCTCCGGGAACAGCAGGTTGGTCTGGAACCCCACGATATTATACATGGTGCCGGCGGCGTTTTCCCGCCGCAGCTGGATATTGGCCCATGGACGGTGTCCGGTGCGGGGGTCGCGCAGCCCCACCGGGCGCAGCGGCCCATACCGCATGGTGTCCAGGCCGCGCTTCGCCAGCACCTCTATGGGCATACAGCCCTCGTACACCTTAAAGTACTCTTTCTCAAATTCATGCAGCTCCACGCTTTTGGCATTTACCAGTGCTTCATGGAACGCCTCATACTCCTCTTTGTTGAAGGAGCAGTTGATATAATCCGCCTCGCCCCGGTCGTACCGGGTGGCAAAATACACCCGCTCCATATCAATGGAATCTTTGGTAACAATCGGTGCGGAGGCATCATAAAAACTCAGGTACTTTTCCCCGCACAGCCGCCCGATCGTTTCGGAAAGCGCCTCGCTGGTCAGCGGCCCGCTGGCCACGATGACATTCCCCGCCGGGAGCTCAGTCACCTCGCCAGTCACCACCGTTACATTAGGCAACTCCCGTATGGCTTTGGTCATCGCGTCGCTAAAGGTCTCCCGGTCCACCGCCAAGGCTCCGCCGGCGCTCACTGCGGTCTGCTCGGCGCAGCGCACCACCAGCGAATCCATCGCCTTCATTTCGGCCTTCAGCAGTCCCGCTGCGGAATTCAGCCGCATCGCCTTCAGCGAATTGGAGCACACCAGCTCCGCAAACCCCTCGTAGTGGTGTGCCGGGGAATACTTCACCGGCTTCATTTCGTACAGCGTCACATCTATGCCGCGTCTGGCCAGTGCCCAGGCGGCTTCGCACCCGGCCAGTCCGGCCCCTATTACAGAAACTTTACTCATTATTTCGCACTCTTCTCGTAGCCACAGCCCTCTTTCAGGCAGTGGATCATCTTCACCCGGCCGGTGGTCTTAAACAGGCTGCTGCCGCACTGGGGACACTTTTCCGCCAGCGGGATATCCCAGGTCATAAAGCCGCACTTGGGGTTATCCTCGCAGCCGTAGTAGGTGCGTCCCGTCTTGGATTTTTTGGCCAGCACCTTTTTGCCGCAGCGGGGGCAGCTGCCAGGGGTCTCCTGCTGCAGGGTCTTGGTATTCTTGCACTCCGGAAAGCCCGGGCAGGCCAGGAACTTGCCGTATTTGCCGTGGCGCACCACCATCTTGCGGCCGCACAGCTCGCACACTATGTCGGTCTCCTCATCGGGGATCTTCATCTTGGTACCTTCCATATTCTTTTCGGCACTCTGCAGCATATCGGTAAAGTCATCATAGAAGTGGTGCATCATACCCACCCATTCGGTCTTGCCGGCCTCTACCTCATCCAGCTCCTGCTCCATCTCGGCGGTGAATTTCACATCCACTATCTTGCCGAACTGCTCCTTCATCAGCCGGGTCACCGTCTCTCCCACTATGGTGGGCTTTAGGGCCTTGCCCTCTCGCTCCACATAGCCGCGCTGCAGTATGGTGGAAAGGGTGGGCGCGTAGGTGCTGGGGCGGCCTATGCCGTTTTCCTCCAGCTCCCGGATCAGCGTCGCTTCGGTATACCGGGGGGGCGGCTGGGTAAAGTGCTGATTGGGCTTCAGCTCCTTCAGGGTTAGGTGCTCACCCTCCTCCAGCCGGGGCAGATTGGTCTCCTGCTCCTCCTCGTTATCCACCGCCTCGGTATACAGGCGGGTATAGCCGTCAAACCGTACCGAAAACCCGGAGGCCTTAAAGAGATGCTCCCCGGCGGTAATATCGGTGGAAACGGTATCCTGCACACAGGCCGCCATCTGGCTGGCAATAAAGCGCTCCCACACCAGCTTATACAGCTTATACTGGTCGCTGGAAAGGCTCTCCTTGATCTTGGCGGGCGCCAGGTCTATCATGGTCGGGCGGATGGCCTCGTGGCCATCCTGCGCGTTGGATTTGGAACGGAAGGTACGGGGCTTTGCCAGGGCATAGTTCTCCCCATAGGTCCGCTGAATGTAATCATGCGCCGCAGAAAGCGCCTCATCGGAGATGCGCAGCGAATCGGTTCTCATATAGGTGATCAAGCCCACCGCACCCAGGTCCGGCAGGTTGATGCCCTCGTACAGCTCCTGCGCCACCTTCATGGTACGCTTGGCCTGGAAACCAAACCGCCGGGAGGCATCCTGCTGCAAAGTGGAGGTAATAAAGGGCGGCGCGGGGTTCTTCTGCCGCGTGCCCATCTTTATACTCTTTATGATAAACGGCTCTTTTTCGGCGGCGGTCTTTAAGGCATTGGCCTGCTCCTCAGTGGTGATCTCACACTTTTTGCCGCCGGTGCCGTAGTATTTGGCCAAAAAGGGCTTGGCTTTTACGCCCTGCTTCTGCAGCAGGGCCTCCAGGGTCCAGTATTCCTCCGGCTTAAAGGCCCGGATCTCATCCTCCCGGTCCACCACCAGCCGCACCGCCACCGATTGCACCCGCCCGGCGGAAAGCCCCTTGCGGATCTTCTTCCACAGGAAAGGGCTGATCTCGTAGCCCACGATGCGGTCCAGCACCCGGCGGGCCTGCTGGGCATCCACCAGCTGCTGGTCGATGCACCGGGGGTGCTCCATGCCGTATTTAATGCCGGACTTGGTGATCTCATTGAAGGTCACCCGGTTCGGCTCCGTTTCATCCAGCTTCAAGAGCTGCGCCAAGTGCCAGCTGATGGCCTCTCCCTCACGATCGGGGTCGGTCGCCAGGTACACATAGTCGCTCTTTTTGGCCTCGGCGCGCAGCTTTTTTATCAGCTCGCCCTTGCCCTTGATATTCTCATAGTTCGGGGCAAAGTCATTCTTCACATCCACGCTCATCCGGGAAGCCGGCAGGTCGCGCACATGGCCCATCGAGGCCATCACTTCATAGTCGGGGCCAAGGTACTTCTGGATGGTATGCGCCTTGGCCGGGGATTCCACGATCACTAATTTGGACAAATCTTATCACCCGTATATTCTTAAAATTTCGTTTTCTCTCGGCGGTTCACCGGCTGAAGCGATGTCCCGCATGGATTCTGATGATACCAAAGATCTCAAGCTGCGTCAAGACCGAAAGTGTCTCCGGTACCGAAAGTCCGGTTGCCGCCACCACCTCGTCGGCGGTCATCGGCTCGCTGCTCAGGACCTCCAGCACCGTGCGCTGGCTGCCGTTCAGCGTCTCCAGCATCCCGTCGTCGCTCCGCAGGGGATAGGCCTTGGCCGGGGCGGGCTTTTCCTTCTTCTTAGCCTTGCTGGGCTGCTTTTCGCACAAGGTAAGCTGCTCAGCCTCCGCTTCCTCTCCCGGCCCCGCAGCATCATAGTCCCGCAGATCGTATTCCTCCAGAATATCCCCTGCTTCCCGCACCATGATGGCCCCCTCCCGGATCAACCAGTTGGGCGCGGCGCTCATGGGGCTATCCACATTGCCGGGCACCGCAAAAACATCCCGGCCCTCGGTCAGGGCAAACCCCGCCGTGATCAGCGACCCGCTGCGGCGTTCTCCCTCCACCACCAGCGTACCGTGGCACAGCCCCGCTATAATGCGGTTGCGGATGGGAAAATGATAGGAATTCGGCTCAGCGCCGGGCGGGAATTCCGTTATCACCGCGCCGCCGCTTTGCAGTATCTTCTTTTTCAGCTCCCGGTTGGCCGCCGGGTAGGTCACATCGATGCCGCAGCCCTGCACCGCTATGGTACGGCCGCCGGCCTCCACTGTGGCGTCATGGCAGCAGGAATCGATCCCCACAGCCAAACCGCTCACCGTCACCACACCCCTGGCCGCCAGGTCCGCGGAGATCTCCCTCGCCACCCGGCTGCCGTATTCGGTGCAGCGGCGGGGGCCCACCACCGCTATTGTTAAAATATCATTCAGATCCATCCAGCTGCCGGCCACATACAGCACCGCCGGCGGGCTGTATATGTTCCGCAGCCGCTGCGGGTACAGGTCGTCATCCGGGGTCAGTATCTTTACCTCGTTCCTCTCACAAAAGCCCAGGACCTTCCCCAGGTCGGCGTCCTTGGCCTCCCGCACCCGGCGCAATTCCTCCTCGCCCATGCCATGCTGCCGCAGCCGCCAGTCCTCGGTGTGGAATAAAAGGGTAGGCGAGTGCCACTTTTCCAGGGCCTTGGCGGCCCGCACCGTTCCAAAGCCATACGCCAACTGGAACCGCATCCAGTCCGAAATCGCCATCTCGCTCCCCCTCCTTTCTTTTTATCCTTCGTTCCAGGCCGCTTATTCCGGCGGCACGGCTCCATTTTGTCTCGGAGCGACCCTCCGCTTCGCTGCGGGCACTCCTCGCCCATTCCGCCGCGCCGCCTGCCTCCTGCTTATCCGGGCAGATACCCCCGGCCGCTCAGCTCCCACATGCACAGCGCTGCCGCGGCCGCCGCGTTCAGCGATTCCGCCGCCCCCCTCATCGGGATATATACCTCGCCATTACAGGCATCTATCACTTCCCGTCTCACGCCGTTGCCCTCATTGCCGATGACGATCCCCCGGCATTCCCCCGTCGGCAGCTTCTGCAGCGGCAGCGCTTCGGGGCTTAGGGTAGCCGCGTAGCAGCGCAGGCCCTGCTTTTGCCATGCGGCAATGCTCCCGGCCAGGTCATCCACCCGCACGGTTTTCTGCCGCCATCCGCTGCCCATCGTACTGCGGATCACCTTCGGAGAAAAAAGATCGGGACAGTGGACCGAAAGCACCACCGCGGTCACACCCATCGCCTCCGCCGTCCGCAGAATGGTCCCCAGGTTGCCGGGATCCTGCAGCTCGTCCAGCAGCAGATAGCTGCCCGCCCGCATCGTCAGCGGCTCGGCCTTCGGCATCTCCCCCACCGCAAAAATGCCCTGCGGGTGCTCGGTCTCGGAGATATACGCCGCCAGCTCATTGGGGATGGAAATGCACCGCCGCGCCATTCCCGCCAGCTTTTCGGCCTCCGGGTAGCGGGCGCCGTCATCGCTTACCAGCAGCGTCCGCAGCTGGATGCCGCTCTCAGCCGCATCCAGCACCAGCCGGGCGCCCTCCAGCACAAAGCACCCGGTCTCCTCCCGCCGCTTCCGGCTGCCGCACAGTTTTCGGTATTCCTTTATCAGCGCATTCTCGCGCGAGGTCAGCCGTTCCATCCTTTTCCTCCTTTTGGAGATGCTCTTTTTTCTTTATACCCTAAGTCAGCCCCAAATGCAAGCAAATTTTTGATGACTTCATTTTATGACAAAAAAGGCCCGCCCGATCCTGTCTTACCAAAATCGGGCGGAGCGTTATGCTTTTTACAGGGCAGCCTTGGCCTTCTCGGTCAGGGCGGTAAAGGCGGCAGCATCGTTGATCGCCAGCTCGGAGAGCATCTTGCGGTTCAGGTTGATGCCAGCCTTCTTCAGGCCGTTCATGAACTGGGAGTAGTTCATGCCGTTCAGCTTGCAGGCGGCGGAAATACGGGTGATCCACAGGCGGCGGAAATCACGCTTCTTCTGCTTACGGCCAATGTAAGCATAGTTGCCGGATTTCATTACGGCCTGTTTCGCCATCTTAAAGCGCTTGCTCTTCGCGCCAAAATAGCCCTTTGCCATCTTCAGGGTCTTTTTTCTTCTCTTGCGGGTCATCATCGCTCTTTTAATACGAGCCATATCTTTTTACCTCCGTATCATATCATCTGTAAATGTTGTTGTTAAGGGATCAGGTGTTGGGCATCAGCAGCTTCAGTGCGCCGACATTGGTCTTATCGGCATAGGTGCCCTTGCGCAGGTTTCTCTTGCGCTTGGTGGATTTCTTGTTCAGGATATGAGACTTGTAGGCTTTGGCTCTCTTGACCTTACCGTTTTTGGTCAGCTTAAAGCGCTTTTTTGCACCGGTGTGGGTTTTCAGCTTGGGCATTTTATTTTCCTCCTAAATTTGTTATTGCTGCTTATTGGTGGGGGCAGGCTTCGCGTTCATAAACATGATCATACTGCGGCCCTCCAGCTTGGCGGGCTTTTCCACATTGCCTACATCGGCACAGGCCTCTGCAAAGCGCTGCATGATACCGTACCCCAGCTGGGAATGCGCCATCTCACGGCCGCGGAAGCGGATGGACACCTTGACGCGGTTGCCGGAAGAAAGGAACTTCTTGGTCTGGTTCACCTTGGTATCAAAATCGTGGGTATCAATGTTCAGGGAAAGCCGGGTCTCCTTCACCTCTATGGTCTTCTGGTTCTTCCGGGATTCCTTTTCGCGCTTGGCCTGCTCAAAGCGGTATTTGCCGTAATCCATAATGCGGCATACCGGCGGCTGGGCCTGCGGCGCTATCTTTACGAGATCCAGGTTCTTTTCCTGCGCCATGTTGTAGGCATCGCGGGAGGACATGATCCCCAGCTGCTCGCCTTCAGCACCGATCACTCTTACTTCCTTGTCGCGGATCTCTTCATTGATCTGCAGTTCCTTGTTTGCGATTGCAAAGCACCTCCTGACTGAAATGGGTTGTAGCTCTCGGGTTTTCCTGTAAATAAAAAGCACGGACTCATCACTTTGATCGTCCATGCCAAAAGAACGCAAGTCTCCCGCATTTGCAGGCCTTGCCTCTATTGACCGTACCTACAACCACTGTGCGGCAGGTGAGAACGATCTCGTTCTGCTTTCTTTACTTGACTATCATACCAAATCCCCCTCTACCTGTCAAGGGGGAATTTTCACTATTTCCCTCGTTTTTTCCGTCTGCCGGCACCGCCCCGCCCCGCAGGCTTCCCTGTGTAAGGGGAGGGCACCGCCCTAAAGACCCGACGCTCGTCGGACGCAACCTCCGCTTGAGTCGGGCTGACCCTATGCTTTGCTTCGGGCAGCCCTCCCCGCTACAGTGCATCCTCCTCTCCCCACAAGGTCTTGCGACCTTGCGGGGGCCCCATTTGCCCCGACCGGAAGGCCTACAGCCTCCCGGATCTGGGGCTAAACGACGCTTATAAGGTGGTAATTTTAATTCGGTTCCTGCTGGGGCCAAAATAAAATGCGCCGCAGGCACCTTGGGAGCGTATCTGCGGCGCCGTACGGACGATGCCTTGGCATCGTTCGTATCCAGCCGCAGCTTAAGCGTTAGGGGGTCTTGGGGCGCAGCCCCAAGCGTGTTTTGCCTACTTTTGCACGAACAAAAGTAGGCCCCCGCCGGGCAGGCGTACAGGCCGTCACCCTCCGGTGACTCCGCCCCGCCGCCAGGCGACTACAAACTGGCTCCGCAGGAAAAGAGAGATAAGACTAAGTCATAGTATCTACCGACAATCCCTCCGTCACGGCTGCGCCGTGCCACCTCCCTTTGCACAAGGGAGGCTTTCGCCGCCAGGCGACCGCCAACTTGGCCAAAATTCTTTCTCCGCCTTTTCTCCTCAGAAAAGGCCTCACAGCTCCACTTTCACAGCCTGCCCCAGGCAGAACGAATACAGCACCGCCTCGGTCACCGGCAGACCAAACTGCCGCCGCACCATGGCCGCGTACAGCTTCAGCTGCAGGGCATACCGCCCGGTCAGCTCCTGCGGAGCCGCCACCCGGTCGGTCTTATAGTCCAGCAGCACGGCATGGTCCCCTTCTACCAGCACGGCATCCACCGCCCCCATGATGAGCGTCGTCCCCGGCACCCGCAGCGCCGGGTCTATGGCCGCCAGCTCCTCCGGGGTGAATTCCTGCAAAAACCGCATTTCCCGCTCCACCCGGTCTGCTTTTCTCATCCGCTCGCCCAGGGGGGAGCTCATCAGCTTTTCCAGCACCCTGGTGTCGATGAGTGCCCCGTCCTCCCGGTACAGGTAGCCCTCGGCCACCAGCCGCTCTACCTCGGCCTTCGGGTCCTTTTTCAGCGCCGTCAGGTCGGCAAATTGCATCGCCCGGTGGGCGGCATTGCCCCGTTCGGCCGCGGTCGCCTCCTGCCGGGTCAGGCACTTGGGCCTGCGCTTCAGCAGATAATGCTCCCTTGCGGCCCGTTCGGCCAGCTCACTCACCGCCATCCTTCTGGGGGTCACGGTATCGGCCGGGTAGGGGTAGCTGAACCTCAGCTTCTCCTCCAGCCGCTGCAGGGCCTCCCCCTCCACGGGGATGGCCTCCTGCGCCTGTTCCAGTTCTTCACTCTCCGGCGGCGGCAGCTCCTCCGGCCGTATGATCCTCAGCTCCAGGCCCTGCTCCTGCATCACGGTGCCCCGCAGCCAGTCCCAGCTGCTCCCCGCAGCGGCGGCCCGGTATTCCCCGCTTTCCGCGGCTATCATCCCCAGCTCCTCCAGCCCTTCGGTGATCTTGGTCCCCGTAGCCATCAGGTACAGCTTTTCCCTTGCTCTCGTCAGCCCCACATACAGGATGCGCATCTCCTCCTGCAGCCGGGTCTTGCGGTTCTGCAGCTGCATGGCCGCCAGCGGCAGGGTCTTATGCTGCAGCATGGTGTAGTTATCCCGCAGCTTGCAGGCAAAGCCCAGCTCCCGGTCCATGGCGATGTCGCTGCTCTCCTCCGCCTTGCGGAACCGCTCATTGCACCCGGCCAGGAACACCACCGGGTATTCCAGTCCCTTGCTGCGGTGAATGGTCGTCACGGTCACAGCGTCGCCGCCGGCCGCCGCCGCGCTGGGCAGCACACAGCCCCGCTGGGCCAGCCGCCGCAGGTATTCCGCAAAGTCACTCTCGCCACGGCCGTCCTTTTCGTGCTCGGCCGCATGGGCCTGCAGCAGCCGCAGGTTGGCCACCGCGGTCTCGCCCTCCGGCAGCACCCGGCACTTTTCCCGGTAGCCGGTCACCTCGCATATCTCCCGGATCAGCTCAGCGGCGGGCAGCTCCTGCATTTTGGCCCGCAGCAGGTCGTAGTCCCGCAGGAATGCCGCGAATTTGCCGCTCTCCGCCGTTTTGCTCAGCAGGTTCTGGTACAGTCGCTCCCGCCGGCCGGCCGCTCTCAGGGCCGCCAGATCGTCCCCGGTAAAGCCATACATCGGGCTTGCCAGCACCTCGGCCAGCTCCAGGTCCAGCATGGGGTTGGCCAGCACGGCCAGGTAGCTCACCACCGTTTTTACCTCTCTTACCTCCAGCAGGTTTTCGTTTTTGGCGCTCCGGGCGCCGATGCCCCTTTCCCGCAGGGCGTCTATGTAGTACTGCTCCCGGTTTTTGGCGCTCCGCATCAAGATGCAGATATCCCCCGGCCGAACCGGCCGTCGGCCCCCGTTTTCCTCCACGGTAAAGCCCGCCTTCAGCAGTATCCCGATCTCCTCCGCCGCCTGCTCGGCCTCCATTTTGCGGCAGTCGGCCACCGGGGTCCCCACAGGCGGGTTGATGACCAGCGCCGTCACCGGCCGCCCGATGGTATAGTCATACGGCAGGGAGGAAACCAGCTCATCCTCCGGCAGGTAGTCCATTCCCGCCGTTCTTTGGGTCATAATGCGGCTGAACAGCCGGTTGGTAAAGCCGGTGATCTCCCGCCGGGTGCGGAAGTTGGCGTTCAGGGCGATCTTTGCCGGGAAGGACCCTTCCTCCGCCGGAGCATAGCTTTCCCGCTTCTCCAGGAAGTTCTCCGGGCAGGCCTCCCGGAAGCCGTAAATGCTCTGCTTGACATCCCCCACCATGAAGCGGTGGCAGCCCCCCGCCGTCAGCGCGGCAAAGATCTTCTCCTGCAGGGCGTTGGTATCCTGGTACTCATCCAGCATAATCTCGGCATACCGGCTGCCCAGCTCCGCGGCAAGGGCGGTCTGGGTGCCGTCCGGCCGCGCCAGCAGGGCCAGGGCGTCGTGCTCCAGGTCGCCAAAGTCCAGCTTTCGCCGTTCCAGCTTGGCGGCGGCGTACCGGCTGTCGAATTCCAGAATCAGCGCGCACAGCCGCTCCATCAGCGGGGCCAGCTTCTGCTGGTCCTCCCGGTACTGCGTCTCCCCCATCAGGAAGACCTTCGTCTTAAGCTCCGTCACGGCCTCGGCGGCCCGGCGGCGCAGCCGCAGCACCGTATCCTTGGTCTCGGCGTCGGTCCACTTTTTCCGCGGGAACTGCGGAAAGCTCGCCTCCAGCATCCGGGTCATGGCAATGTCCCATTCCTCCTGCGTCACCGCGGTCATCAGCCGGGCCAGCATCTCCCGGTCCTGCATGATCACCGGCGTCACCACTTCCCACAGCATCTCGTCGTTGCTCTGCCCCAGCAGATCCATGCAGTCCCGCAGCAGGTCGTCGGCGTATTGCAGGGCCTCCGCGGCCCGCTGCCGCAGCAGCCCGCTCCAGATGGTCTCATCCAGCGGTGTTTCGGTATCGGCGGTGATGTACTCCGCGGCCCAGTCCCGGTAGAAGGGATGATTGCGCAGAAAACGGTATAGAAGCAGCAGCGAGGCCATGACCCTGCGGTCATTCCGGCTGCCGGAAAACAGCTCGATGAGCCGCATGAAGGCCGGCTCGGCCTTTTCGTACTCCTCATCCAGCAGCTGCTCCAGCACCGCCGCCTGCAAAAGCTCGTCCTCCCCATCCCGGCCCAGGGCCATATCGCCGGGCAGCCCCAGCGCCTGGAAATTCTCCCGGATGAGCCGGTAGCAAAAGGCATGGATGGTGCAGATCTCGGCGTTGCCCAGCAGGAGGCTCTGCCGCCGCAGCACGGCGTTTTCCGGCTCCTGCTCCATTCGCTCGTACAGCCGGGCCGCGATTCTCTGCCGCATTTCCTCCGCCGCGGCATTGGAGAAGGTCACAATAAGCAGCCGGTCGATATCCACCGGGCGCTCCGGGTCGGTGATGAGGGTCAGCACCCGTTCGGTCAGCACAGCGGTCTTGCCGCTGCCCGCCGCCGCCGAGATCAGAAGATCTCCGCCCCGGGTGGTGATGGCCTGTTTTTGGGCCGGGGTCCATTCGCGCGCGCTCATTCGGTCTCCTCCTTTCCGCCCAACTCCCGGTGCGGAGCCTCCGGCTCGGTATTATTGCACAGCCCCGCATAGGGGCAGTAGTTGCAGGGCTCACTGCTGCCGCCCCGTGCCGGGCAGGGGGCCACCTTACCGGCCAGCAGGTCGGTGCCCATTTGCTCTATGTTGCCGTAAACGGTCTCCCGCAGCTTGGCAAAGACCTCCCGGCTGTAAACCCGGGAGCCCCGGTAAAACTCGCCGTTCTGCTTTATCTTGGCGGGGATATACACCCCGGCCAGCTGCTGCTCCATGGCCCGCAGGATGTCCTCATCCTCCAGCAGCATTCCCTTCATCCGCAGGGATTCATTCACCTCGGCCGCCAGGCTTTCGCTGGTGGTATCCATGGTGACCTCCAGCGCCTCCAGGCGGCTGGGCAGGTACAGCACCCCCGCCGGCTGCGGGCTGCCAAAGCGGTGGTTCTCATCGCCGCAGGCGGCGTACAGGTAGATGAGCATCTGCATATTGAGGCCGTAGGGCACTTCCTCAAACTTGAATTCCTTGGCGCCGGATTTGTAATCGATGACCCGCAGGTAGTCTCCCTCCGGGCCGTGGTAAAGGTCCACCCGGTCGATGGAGCCGCGCAGGGAAATGGGGGTGCCGTCCTCGGCGCTCAGCCGCGGGGAGGCCACCTCTCCCCCCTCGCCCACCGAAACCTCGGTAGCGGCGGCGGTAAATTCGCTTTGGGAAAACTCATCGGCCAGGTGCCGCACAATGATTCCCAGCATCAGCCGCAGGCGGTCAAACTGGTAGCGGAACCGGGCGGTGACGGTGGTGGGGTCGGGCACCATCCGGTCGATGTACTCCCGGAGGAAGCGGCGGATCTCCCCATCCATCTCCTCGTCGGTCAGCTCGCACAGGCCCCGGCTGCCGTACTGGTTTACCATCTGCTGGAAAACATAGTGGATGGCCGAGCCCGACTCGAAGGGGGAAAATTCCACCCTTTGCCGGGGGCGCAGCCGCAGCATTTTATCGCAGAAAAACTGGTAAGGGCACTGGTAGTACCGGTCGATGGCGGTGGGGGCCAGCTTCAGCTCCCGGCCCAGCAGCTGCCGGGCGTTTTCCGGGGTGATATTCCCGGCCGGGGCGTCCATGGCCACCCGTCTCATCGCAGCCGGATAGTCCCCCTCTCCCAGCCGCTCCAGCAGGGCGGCCAGCAGGGCCTCCTCCGCGGCGTCCCGGCCCAGAGCCGCCGCGTAGCGGCTTTTGGCGGTGGCCTCATTCACCACCCAGAATTCCGCCGGGAAGGCTTCGGTCCTGATGGGGCTGACCCGCAGGGGCCGCAGCACCCGCAGCAGATAGCCCGCCGGGGCCAGCTGGGCATCCCCGGCAATATTCTGCCGGGCATAGGTGATGGTCAGCCGCTCCGCCGCGGCCGAAAGAGCGGAATACAGCACAAACTGCTCCCGCAGAGTGCTTTCGGTGCCCAGCACCGGCAGCTCCGCTCCCCGGGCATTCAGCTCCTCCCGCTCCTGGGTGGAAAAAAGCCCTGCCGTGGCCCCATTGGCCGGGAAAATGCCCTCATTGACGCCAAGGACAAAGACGGCCCGGGGGCTTTGCAGCCGCACCCGGTCGCTTTCCGCCAGGATGACATGATCCACAGTATTTGGCACCTCGCCCAGATCGATGCGGGAAAGGGCCAGCCGGAACAGCTCGCTCCACTCCCGGGCGTTCAGTGTCCTTTCCGGGTAAAAGTCGGTCATGAGGTCCAGCACATCCACCAGGCTGTTCCACTGGCGGTCCACCGCTTCCCGCTGCGGCAGAGGGCTGTTTTGGGTCAGGTTTTTCAGGGCGCCGGCGGCTTCCGCATAGCGGTACACCGCCGCCGCAAAGTCGGGGCCGGCGGCGTTTCTCAGACTTTGCCGCAGGGCCGCCAGCGGCTCGATGACCCGGCGGCGGGCGCCCTCCACCTGGGCCAGGGCGGCGGCGTAGTCCTCCGGGGCGGCATCGGACATGCCCTCCGGATTGCCGGTGAAGGGGCGCAGCCAGTCCTCCCCGGAGATGTTCCAGATGAAGCTGTAATTTTCCAGGGCGCCGGCCTGCTGGGGAGAAAGCCCCGAGGCGGCGGAGCGGGCCAGCCGCAGGATGGCGGCGGTTTTCAGGCTGCCGGAGGCAGCCTCCAGCGCGGTGAGCAGGAAAAACGGCAGCGGCGCGAAGAGGATGTTCTGCTTTTCGCCGCAGAAGTAGGGCAGATCGTATTCCTCCAGCACGGTTTTGGCATTGCGGTAGCGGTCCAGGTCCCGGCAGAGGATGACGCAATCCCGGTAGCGGAGGCCCTCCTCCCGCACCAGCCGGGAAATCTCGGCGGCGGCAAACCGCATTTCCTCGTACACCGTCGGCGCCTCGATGAGCCGAAGGCTCTCTCCGGCGGCGGGGGGCACCGTTTGCGGCCGGGTAAAGGCCCTTTGCAGCCCGGCCAGGGCGGGGCTTTGGTGGCGTTTATCTTCGGTGAGAATGAGGGGCTCCTCGCACATTAACGCGTGCGCGCCCGCGTACGCACGCATACGCAGGAGAAATTTTTTCTGGTAAAGGAAGATGTCCTCCCCGGCATCCAGGGCGGAGCAGGTCATGGAGAGGGTGAGACTTTCCGCCGAGAGGAGCATCTGCTCCAGCAGGGCGCGCTCGCTGACCGAAAAGTAATCGAAGCTATCCACCCAGATGTGGCGGCCGGCGAACCAGTTCTTTTCCGCCGTGCGGCCCAGCGCCAGGGCCAGTTCATCCAAGGGGTCGTGGAAGCGCAGCTCCACCAGGGCCTGGAAGACCTCATAGATGAGCTGGAGATCGGTGAGCTTCTGCCCCAGAGCGGTGCCGGCGGTTTCGGCGGCGATCTCCTCCAGCCGGGCGGGGGTAATGCCAGCGCGCTTAAAATCGGCGACGGTTTGCAGCATGGAGGAAATGAAGCCGGTGTAGCCTGCCTGCCGCCGGTAGAGGGTAAGCCGCTCCTGCACCTCGCTGATGGCTTCCCGCATCAGCAAAGCCCGGCTGACCTCATCCAGCGGGCGCTGCGTCAGGCCGCCGCATTCCCGGAAGATCTTTTCCGCCAGGCGGGGGAAGCTGAGCAGGGTGATATACTGCTGCTCCTCCCCGGTAAAGAGGGCGCTGACCCGGCGCTCCATCTCAAAAGAGGCGTGCTCCGGCACCAGCAGCAGGACAGACTGCCGCCGGCCGGCGGCTTCTTTTATCTGGCGGAGTACCTCGGTGGTTTTGCCGGTACCGGCTTCGCCCAGGATCATTCGCAGCATGGGACAGGGCTCCTTTCGGGTGGGTGGTTAGTGGAAAGTGCGGGGATGGCCGGGAGGGCGGCGGCGGAGCCGCCGGGCGCAGCCCGGTACGCGCCGCCCCGCAGGGGTGGCGCGGCAGCCCCCGCAGGGGGCGCTCCGCCGCAATGGGCGGGCTGCACAGGGTGGTGGGGATAGATCGGGCAAGGGGTAAGTGGGAAAGCTAAGGCAGCCCGCGGCAGCCGCGAGGTAGCGGATAGAAACAACATTCCAAGTTAATTGTAGCACAGGTTTGGTGGGGTGGGCAAGACTTTGGGATGAAAAAACGAACAAATTTTCGTATTTGTAATAAATCTGGGCATATATGGGAAAACCGCCCGCTCCCCAGTAAGCAGGGGACGGGCGGCCGGCATTGGCCTTTGTGGATCAGGCAAGGGTAAAATTGGAGCCTTTATAACGCAGGCGGATCTTATCCGCGATCATGGCAATGAACTCACTGTTGGTAGGCTTGCCGCGCAGATTGTGGATGGTATAGCCGAAATAGGAATTGAGAATATCCACATCCCCGCGGTCCCAGGCCACCTCGATGGCATGGCGGATGGCACGCTCCACACGGGAGGCGGTGGTACCGTTCTTTTTGGCGATGGCCGGATAAAGCACCTTGGTAACGCCGTTGATGATCTCCGGTTCCCGGACGGTCATAATGATGCCATCCCGGATATACTGGTAGCCCTTGATATGCGCCGGGATGCCGATCTCCATGATGATCTCGGTGACGATGGATTCCAGGTCCACCACTTCCACGGCGGGACGGGCCGCGGCAACCGCTTCCTCCCCGGCGGCCGGGGCGCACATCATTTCTACCCGCTCGGCAATGATATCGGGATCGAACGGCTTGACAAAGTGATAGGCGGAGCCTGCCCGGATCAGCTGATTGGTGATGCCGGGCGCATCCATGCCGGTCATGGTAAAGATGGTGGGCTGGACGCCGCACTCCCCGCGGGAAACGGCCATGAGCACACCCAGGCCATCCAGGCCGCTCATTAGGGCCTCCATCAGCACAGCGGTGGGCTTCTTCTCCCGGATCATATCCAAAAGAGCGCGTCCATCCTTGCGACAAACCTCTACTTCAAAGCCCTTTGCCTCCAAAGCAGCTTTGCAGGTATCGCGGAATTCGCCCGCATCATCGGCGATCAGCATATAGTTGTGGTTCTCCATGTGAATACTCCTCCTAAAATGTTATGAAATCCGGCCGTTGAGTTGATGTTACCATAAATTGTAAAAGATTTCAACATATATTTCAATATTTTTTGATAAAGTTTTCGCCAATATTTTCCAATATTAGATGCTATGCCGCATTGCGGGTGGTTTGGTCGAGGTTTTTCTCGGCGTTTCGCACTGTTTCGGCAAAAATCGCGTAGCCGCGGTCCGGTTCATCCACAAAGACATGGGTCACGGCACCCACCAGCATCCCATTCTGGACGAGCGGCGAGCCGCTCATGCCCTGTAGGATACCGCCGGTTTTTTGCAGCAGCGCCTCATCGGTCACCCGGATGACCATATTCTGCCCCGCGTGGCCGCTGCCCCGCAGCACCTTCTCGATAACTACATCATACTCCCGCGGAGCGCCGCCTGCAATAGTTGTCAGCATTTTAGCGGGGCCGGGCTGCACTTCGTGCGAAAAAGCCACTGGCAGCCGCTCCCCCTGCGGGATATAATCCGGGCGGAGAGCCCCGCAGACCCCGCATTCGCTATTGGCGGTGAGGCCCGCAAAGGTGCGCCCCGCCACAAACTGACCCTTCAATTCGCCGGGGGAGCCGCTTTTGCCGGTGGTATAGCCGGTAATGACCGCTTCCACTCCCTCCCCGGTGGAAAGGGTCATGATCTCGCCGGTATCCACATCGCAGATGGGATGCCCCAGGCCGGAGAAGGTACGCGCGTTTTCATCAAAGTAGGTGACGGTGCCGATGCCGGCGGAGCTATCCCGCACCCAAAGTCCCAGGTGCCAGCGGCTGTCGGAAAGGCTTTTTTGCGGGGTGAGGCGGGCGGTGTACTGCCGCCCCTGCCGCTGATATACAAGCTGCACCGGGCGGCCGCCGCTGCCCTGCACCAGAGCACCCATCTGCTCATTGGAGGTCAATGTGATGCCGTCCAGGCTCAGCAGGATATCCCCGGTGGCAAGGCCCGCGCTGCGGGCCGGATTGATGCGCCTGCCATCGGCGGAAAAATCGGTGAAGCCCACCACCATCAATCCCTCGGTAAACATCTTGATGCCGAAGGGACGGCCGGAGACCAGCACGGTATCCCGCTGCACATAGCGCACCGAAACAGTCTTGACCGAAACGCCCAGCGGCAGGCGCAGCTGGGCTTCGGCCGTTGCTTCCCCGCTGCGGGCCACGGCGGTCTCCTCGCCATAGACTGCAGTAATATTGCCGGGCAGGCGAAGGCTGCCACCGCGGGTCAGGGCGTATTCATCCGGCAGGCGGGCCTGCCAGTATACCGCGGCCGAAAGTATCATAAGCACCGCGACGCCAAAGATCCAAAAGCCTGTGCGTATTGCTTTTCTCAAAGGATTTCACCCCCTTTCCCCCAAAAGCGGGGCCGCGCCCGCACTGATGCGCCGCCCCATAATCTACTGTGCGCCAGAAGCGGCGGATGATGTGATGTAAATACTTGCGGCGGATGCAGCAAAAGGACAGGGATGCCAAAAAATGCGTCCTATGACAAAAGTCCGCGGGGATCCCGCAGGACCAGGTGAACGGTGTAGCGGAGCTCCCCCAAGGGGATGTTTTGTAAATCGTGACCGCAAAGCGCCGCCCGGGCCGAAAGCCCCAGCAGATCGCTGCGGGTGCGGGACATTTGGGTATTCAGCGCGGCCAGGCGCCGCTGCAGTTCATCCAGCAGGGCCGCTTCCAGCGTTTCCCGGGTCATGTTTCCATCGACGGACTGCACCGCGGCTTCCGCCGTCAGGGTGAGGGTGGGTGCTTCGTCCTCCCATTTGACCCCAGAAAGGGTCAGCCGCCGCAGCAGGATGCTCGCCTCCCCCGCTCCAGCCGAAAGCGCATAGCGCATTTCCGGGCGCTCGCCCAGCAGCATAAGGCAGATCTCCTCCGGCTCCTCGGGGGCGGTGTAGTCGCTTTGCCCGGTGGCGATGGCACCCGTTTCCCGCAGCTCGCCCTCCGCCTTCGTCAGCCAGGGGATCAGACCATCCCGGCCGGTCCCCTCCAGCAGGTTCAGCAGCTCCTTGAGTCCATTGCGGCGGCTATCGGTATATTGGCGGGTCAGCAGGGCGGTGATGCTATCCCCAGTGAGCGCTTCCCCATCATACAGTGAAAGGGCGTCCCCGCACAGGGCGATCTGGGTATTGGGGGAAAGCCTTCCATCGGCCAGCAGCGCACGGAGATACTCCCGCAGCGTACTGCCATCGGGCACGCCGGAAAAGACGATGCTTTGCAGCGCGCCAAGGTAGACCTGCTCCCCGGTTTGGCGCTCGGCGGCGGAAAAGAGGGCGGTGAAGCTTTCCCCCTGCACGGTGATGGTCTCATTTTCCTCCTCCCGGATCACCTCCAGCACGGCGGTAAGCGGGCGGGCGGAGCACTCCACCCCCATGGAGGAAAGGACCAGACGGGAGGAGATGGGGCGCTCTCCGCAGCCGGGCAGCAGGCAGAGCACAAGGGGCAAAAGCAGGACAAAAAAGCGGCGAAGCGGCATGGGGGACCTCCTAAATGAGAAAATAAGCAAAGGGCGGGGCGGCGGGCAGAAGCGGCGAGCGGCCAGGCAGCGGCGAGGGCAGGCTGGCGCCTGATGAAATCGGGCTGGCGCCTGTTGAGCCGCTAACGCCGCCGGTCCCGCTTATTCCCGGTGCCCCGCGGCGGCAGCAGGGCAAAAATCAGCCAAAGCAGGCCCGTCACAGCCAAGATGGGATAAACGGCAGCATCCGGCCAGCCGGTATAGTGCAGCAGCGCTACCCCGCCAAGGGAAAGCGCCACGCCTGCCCAAAGGGAGCATTTTGGGCGGCAGCCAGCCATACCGCCCAACCGCGCGGCGGCGACCGCCAATCCGATAAGCCGGAAAAACGCCGCCGTGATAAGCAAAAAACAATAGACCGGCACCATGCCGGAAAGCCCGGCCGACCGGGCCAGCTGCATCATGGGGTAGGGCTGCAGGCTGCCGTAGTGCCCCAGCACCAGCGCCGCCAATAGCAGCAAAAGGCCGCCCAGCAACCAACCGGCGGGCACCCACAGCAGCAGGGCGGCAGACCGCGGCCGGCTGCACTGTTGGGCAAACAGCAACAGCAGCAGGGGTTCCGCCTGGCGGGGCAGAATAAACAGAATCTCCTCTCCCAGGCGGGAAAGATCCTCTTCGGGCAGGCGGAGATTGAGCGCCGTAGCCTGCGGCAGCACCCCAAGGGTAAGCAGCAGCACCGCGATCAAAAATAAAAACAGACTGACAAAGGCGGCCCGGCCCAGGGCCTCCTGCCCGGCGACAGCGGCCGCCCACACCGCGCCCAGCAGCACCAGCAGCAGGAGAAGCGGGGAAAACACACCCTCGAACAGAACACGGGCGGCGGAAAGCAGCTGTTCGGCCGTGACCGCGAAATATCCCACCGCAAGGAGCGCACCCCATGCGGCAAATACCGGCGACAGAGGGGTCTCCCCCCGGGCGGCGCAGCGGCGGCAGAATACCGCCAGCAGGAACACCACCCCATAGGCCACCGCCGAGGCCGCCATGCTCAACAGGCCGTTGACAAGGGACGGGCGGCAGCACAGCAGCCAAAAGCACTGGGATAATACCAACAAAGCGAATATTTGCCCGCTGCCGCTGATCTCACGCGTCCTGGTCATCGGTCTGCCCCCTTTCCCGCTGGCGGGCGGAGGACACATTGTAGTCCTCCTGCCCCAGCCGCTGCCAGCCGCTGCGCCAGAATAGATCCCGCAGGGTGCGGGGCTGCCACGGCGCGATGGGCGCCGTGAGCGGTGTGCCCAAAGTATGCAGGCTGCACAGGTTGACCACCAGCACCAAAAAGCCCAGCACCATGCCGTAAAGCCCCAATATCCCGCCGATGAAGATGAATAAAAACCGCAGGATCGTCACCGGCTCGTACAGGCTGGGCACCGCGAAGGCGCTTACGGCGGTCAGCGCGATAATGATGATCATGGGCAGGCCCACCAGTCCGGCGGTCACAATGGCATCCCCGATGACGATGCCGCCCACCACACTGAGGGTATGCCCAATGGCATCCGGCAGGCGCAGCCCTGCCTCCCGCAGCAGCTCATACAGCAAAAAAAGGGCCAAGGCTTCCCCCATAGCGGAAAGCGGTGTGGCCGAAACAGAGCCGAGGAAGGCGGGCAGCAGCATCCGGGGAATACGCTCCGGGTGGAAGGTGACCACCGCCACATAATAGCCCGGCAGCAGCACCGTAAGGAAGAACGCTGCCAGCCGCAAAAGCCGCACAAACGCCGTAAAATAGGGTCGCTGGGTGTAGTCATCCAGCGTGTGGAAATGCTCGGTGAAGAGGTAGGGCGCGATCATCACATTGGGGCTGCCGTCCACCATAACGCCCACTCTGCCCTCCGCCAGCTTGGCGCACAGGGTATCGGGGCGCTGGGTGGTGCCCGTCCCGCTGAAAAGCGACGCCGCCCCCTTGCCGATGAACGCCTGCAAAAAGCCGCTGTCCAGCACCAGCGGCAGAGAAGCCTCCTGCAGCTTTTGCCGCACGGCCTCCACCGTTTCGGGCGCCGCCACATCGCTGAGGTAGCAAAGGCGCACATTGGTGCGGCTCTGCCGGCCCAGGTACAGCGTTTCCACCGTCAGATTGGGGGATTTGAGCCGGCGGCGCACCATGGCGGTATTGGTATTGTTGCTTTCGGTAAAGCCCTCCCGGGAGCCGCGGAGGTTCTTCTCCATGGCGGGCTCCCCCACGCCCCGTGTCTCAAAGCCCTGATAGCCCAGCGAGAGCGCCCGGGGCACACCATCCAGCATCACCATGGCAAAGCCGCTCATCGCCTTGGTAAAGAGATCCTCGTAGGTTTCCACGATGCCCTGCTCGCTGCTGAACAAAAACTGTGAGCGCAGGTACTCCCACAGCTTTTCCGGGTCGGCCTCCGGCGGAGCCATGCGGTTTATGGGGCGCAGCAAAAAATCGCTGACCTGGGTATTGCTCACCAGACCATCGAACATAAAAGCCAGGCCCTTTACCCCGGCCAGCTCAAATTCATCCAAAATGAGATCGGCGGAGCCGCGCATCCCCTGCTCAATGCGCTCCCGCAGCAGCACAATGCTGCTGTCCAGTTTTTCCGGCATCATTTCTCCCTCCACTCGGCGCCGCTCCCCGGCAGATATCGGGTCTTTCCCGGCAGGAGAAAGCCGCAGGCGGGCCAGGAAGCGCCGTGGGCAGGCTGACGCGCGATGCGGTTTTCTTCGCCGAAAATATCATTTTCCCTGCTGGGGAAATTCCTTTTCATTATTCGCCGCGGCCGCCGGAATATGTGCGGGAATATGCCGCCCAAATCCGTAAATAATACCCTCCATGCGAGGTGATTTTTTGTGCTGGTCACATTTTTGCGGACGATGATCCTGTATCTTGTGGTTGTGTTCGGCATCCGGCTGATGGGCAAACGCCAGATCGGGGAGCTGCAGCCCTCGGAGCTGGTCATCACCATCCTCATTTCCAATATCGCCACCCTCACCATTGAGGAAACGGACAGCCCCATGTTCGCGGGGCTTCTGCCAATTTTGGCGCTCATGTGCTTCGAGGTGCTGACCTCCTTCCTCTGCTTGAAAAGCGCCCGGCTGCGGCGCATTGTCTCCGGGCGGCCCATTATCATCATCCACGATGGGAAAATAGACCAGCGGGAAATGCGGGAGCTGCGCTTTTCCGCCGATGACCTGATGATCCAGCTGCGGCAGAACGGCATCTTTCGGGCAGAGGAGGTGGAGTTTGCGGTGGTGGAGACCAACGGCAAGCTCTCCGTCTACCAGAAGTACCAGAACCGCCCGATAACGCCACAGGTGCTGGCCATGCCGGATCAGCCGGAGGATAACGCCCCGCCGCTGGCTGTGGTGTGCGAGGGCACCGTGATGCACGAGGCCCTGCGCCGCAGCGGCAAGGATCTGCGCTGGGTGGAAAAGAAAGCCGCCGCCCAAAAGCTCAAAATTGATGATGTGTATCTGATGGTCGCCTGCCCCGATGGCAGCTGCGATATTGTGGCGAAGGAGCGTGGCCGATGAAACGATTTTTGGCGGCGGTGGGCATTTTGCTCATTATCATCGGCATCAGCATTTACACGCTGGTGGATATGCAGCAAAGCATCGATCGGCTTACGGAGCACACGGCGGCGGTACGGCAGCAGGTGGAAAAAGAAGGCGCCGCCACCGCCCAGCGCCAATGCGAGGAGCTGATGGCGGAATGGAACGGCATGGAGCCCCGGTTTTTGCTGTATGTGCGGCACGACCATCTGGATAATATCATGGAGCACCTTTCGGAGCTGCCGGCCTACTGCCTGGAGGATGACCGGGCCGAGCTGCTGAGCACCCTGGATGCCGCCCTGCGCATGATGGAGCATCTCAAGGAATCCATCACCCCCAGCTGCCGCACGCTGTTGTAGCGTTCCCCGGGCGCTGTGACCGGCGGCACCGGCAAAAGGCGGCGATGACTGCGCGGCCGGACCTTGTCAGGCATCAGCCTATCTGCGGCCCGTCCTCCTGTCCTCCCACCCTTTTTTCCATTCGCCGCCGCAAAATAAAAATCAGCCCGCAGGAGAGCGCCTCTCCCGCGGGCTTTGGTTTATTCTTCTGTTCAGCCGTAGAATGGCTCCTCCGAAGCGCCCTTGATGGTCACCGTGACGGTATCCACCTCGGCGGCGGTCCTGGGCCCGACGGGGCTGCCCGGCGCGATGCTGGTGCCCACCACCGTACCCGGTTCCCCACCCGTTTCCGGGTTGGTATCGTAGACGATGGTATAGCTGATCTGGCAATCGGTAAGGATGCGGATGGCATAGGCTTCATTGGCGCCGTACAGGTCCGGCATGACGGTATACTGCGGTCCCTTGCTGATATAAAGCGTCACGCTGCCATCCTCCGGCAGCACCTGCCCCACTGCCAGCGATTGCTTATAGATCACCCCGCTGGGGTAGGTATCGCTGTACTCATAGCGGTAGATGAAATTATACCCACTCATCTGCTCCAGCTCGTCCTCTATCGCCGGCAGATAGTACCCCTCCAGGCTGCGCTCCATCACCGGGGTGGCGGGCTGCTCCTTGCCGTCAAAGGCGCCGCTGTTCCACAGCGCCAAAAGGAGATTCCCGATGACGCTGACCGCCAGCAGCACCGCCAGCAGCACCATGGGCGGAGAAAACTGCTTTGGGCCCGCGGCCGCCGGTTTTTCCGCCGGGCGGGGCGGGGCCTCCGGCCGGAACACGGCGGTATTGGCGCCGGCTTCCTCCAGCAGGGCGGCGGAAAACGCCTCCATGGAGCGGTAGCGCTGCTTGTGATCCACCGAAAGTGCCTTCATGATGCCCTCGCAGACATGCTCCGGCAGGTCGGGGCGCAGCTTGCCCAGCGGCGCCAGGTAATCATCCCTTTCCCCGCGCAGCTCGGCGCTTACCGGGGCCTGTCCCGCCAGCATGCGGTACAGCACCGCTCCCAGCGAGTAGATATCGGTCCATTCTCCCTGCCACAGTGCCTTGGAATACTGCTCCGGGGCGCTGTACCCGGCGTAAAGCTCGGCGTGCAGGCCGTTGCCCACGGTGCGCAGCTCCGGCAGGGCAAAGCCATCCAGGATGACCCGCTTGCGGCTGTCCACATAGATGTTCTGCGGGGAGATGCCGCAGTGAGTCAGGCCCATATTGTGCAGCTGACTAAGCAGCGAAATGAGCGGACTGATGAGCTGCCGGGCATCGGTCAGGCTCATCTCTCCCTTTTGGCGGGAAAGATACTCCTCCAGCGGCTCCATGCGCAGATATTCGGTCACCCGGTACAGGGTGTCATTTTCGGAAAAAAGCACCAGTGTTTTCAGCATCGCCTTGTGGTTCACTTCCATCAGGCGCTTCCAGCGGTCGTGCAGGTCGCTGGCCATGGTACGGAACAGTGTCTTGCTCTCGGCGGAGATGAGCAGGATGCCCTTATGGTCCTCTGCCCGCTTCAGGATGCCGGGGAAAAATTCCTCCACCCGCACTTTGCGGTCCTTTTCGGCATCCCAGGCCAGATAGGTGGTCAGCAGGTCATTGTGGTGCAGCACCATCCCCACGCGGTACTGCCCGGAGAGCACCGTTCCCAGCGGCAGGGCGACATCGGGGTTGGGGGCCTCCGGCTTCTGCCCGCAGGCGGAACAGACCGTCTCCCCCTCCTCCAGTACGGAAAAACAGTGGCGGCACAGGTTCGGCTCCGGCATGGGCGCTCCTCCTTTCGGATCGTGGCTTCTCATGGTTTGGTTTCATCGGCGGGGTCGTCCTCCCGCGCCGGGTGGGTAAACAGGTAAATGGCAATGCAAAGGGCCCCGGCCAGCAGCGCCCCGATGAGGATGTACCGCACCGGGCTGCCGGTTCTCGCTTCCCGCTGGGGCAGTACCAGTTCGGTGGGGGCGGCATCGGCCGCCTTGCTGCCGGCGGGCTTCTTCTGCTTCTCTTCTTCCTCCGGCAGGGCGGCATTTTCCCGCTCCGCCTCCCGGAACGCCTCATCGCGCTGCTGCTGTTTTTCCTCCAGCTCCCGGCGGGCCTCCTCCAGCTCCTGCTGCGCTTCGGAGGGCTCCTCCACACCGGGGATATTGCTCGGGTTACTCCAATCGCCCCACAGGCCGTCATCCAGCTGGGAAGAATTCCCGTTCTCTGTCCCGGCGCTGTTTGTCCCAGCGGCATCTCCGGCATTATTTCCGGCACCGTCCCCGGTGGGTTCCCGCGGCGGCTCCGCCGGCGGGGCCGGCTCCGGGGCAGGAGGAGACTCCGGAGAAGGCTCGGCGGGCTGCTCTAACGCAGGCATGTCATTTGGGTCAACCACGCCGGTAAGCTCCCAGCCATCATCGGCCATCGCCGGGACCGCCAGCACCAGCAGCACGCACAGCACCGCGGCGGCCAAACGCATTCCCTTCATAGTCTGCCCTCCCTTTTGCCAAAAAAGCGGCGCTTTGGGGGCGCCGCTCTTGGAATATTTGCGGGGATATTACATTTCCCAGTTGTGCCAGAAGCCCTGCACATCATCGCAGTCATCCAGCAGGTCCATCAGACGGGTCATCTTATCGGCGGCGTCCTCCGGCAGGGCGGTGTAGGTGCTGGGGATATAGGCCGGCTCGGCGGAAAGGAAGGTATAGCCCTTCTTCTCCAGCGCCTCGCGCACCTCGCGCAGCTCATTCACCCCGGTATACACCTCAATGGTATCCTCATCGAAATCCACATCCTCGGCCCCGGCATCAAAGCAGTCCTCCATCACCTTCTCCTCGTCCAGCTCGCCCTCGCTGTTATCAATGACGATCTGGCCCTTCTTGGTAAACAGGTAGGAAACGCAGCCGTTCTGGCCCAGGTTGCCGCCGCACTTATCAAAGTAATGGCGCAGGTCACCGGCGGTGCGGTTGCGGTTATCGGTCAGCGATTCAATGATAACGGCAACGCCGTTGGGGCCGTAGCCCTCATATACCATCTCTTCGTAGCTGTTCTTATCCTCGCTGCCCGCAGCCTTCTTAATGCAGCGCTCGATATTCTCGTTGGGCATATTGGCAGCCTTGGCCTTGGCGATGCAGTCGCGCAGCTTGCCGTTGGTATCGGGATCGGCGCCGCCCTCTTTTACCGCTACCGACATCTCACGGGCCACCTTGGTGAATACCTTGGCCTTGGCCGCATCGGAAGCGCCCTTTTTGCGTTTGATATTATTCCATTTGGAATGTCCAGACATAGGAAAAATCGTCCTTTCGTGTGATAGTGCATACTACATAAGAATTTTAGCACATCCCGCGGACGCTGACAACCTTTTTTGCAAAATTCTCCCGCTAAATTCTGAAAAACGGTTGACAAAGCCCCCCTCTTTTGGTATGATAACTGATGTCGCCAAAGACCGCCTTTGGACCTGCGGGTGTAGTTCAATGGTAGAATTCCAGCCTTCCAAGCTGGTTACGTGGGTT